>JGI24159J19872_10004933_pt1 | contig 17130 bp, 9 predicted proteins | sample Ectturendosymbi4_FD_19872 | JGI IMG/M metagenome (IMG submission 19872) | reverse complement strand
TCACGTCCTGCAACAGAAAAGACATTCGTTAAAAAATGGGTTTTTTATCGAACAAAATATGGGTACGCATCTTTTTGGGTCACCCTGTATAATGTACTTAACAAATCTTTATGATATCACAGTGCTAATTTTTTTAAAGTTATGCAAGATGCAGTTCTTCAATTTTATAAACAACAAAACACGCATATTTGCCTAAAAGAAGGTCAATGGTAAAATATTTCAAAAAGGTTGAAAAAAATGAATTATTGAGTTAATCAATATGAACACAACTGTGCTACTTACTGTAGTTTTTCAGTATTTTACTCAAGTTTGTCAATGCATTAACAACTACTCTTTGTGTAGCTGATTGTGAGCGTCAATTTTATAAGTGTACGTATGTATGAACAAACAGCTCTCATTGCTGTATAGCTGACATTTGCTGATGTTCGACAAGCCAAGTACCTTTTCAGCACCATGTTCGTAGGAACAAACAGCGATTGTGATGTAATGAATGTGCTGTGGCTCAAAGCAATTCCACTTGGAAATATTTTTTTGTGTTTTGACAATAAGATCAATACCACTATCTATTCTGAATAATTAGTTGCGCTAGTAGCCAAGTTTGATTGGATTTTATGTAGATCTCAATCAATAAGGCTTTTCTGGGCCGATATTGATGGTATTATTTTTCATTGCCGATAACCAATGATGATATTTTGCAACACTCAAACCACAGTTCAAAGACAATGCTTCAGTGCGATGAAGTGTAAAGCATGGAATTCTGCGGAAACCTAAGTCACTAAGATAGTCAATCATCACGGCACGTAGGCAACTCTATGTTCGCAGGCAGCCATCTGCTTACCGCGCAAAAACCAGTGAGCGAATGTTACGTCATAGATGGGTTTATTGGGATGATTGTGGAGTGGTCTGAATATTGTGTGCACAACTTGATGCAGTCAGAGCAGGGATATAACGAGGGGGGCAAGAGGGGTACAATTCTCTAGGCGCCGAATCACTTCGGGGGTTGCTGAAAAGTCCCAACAATATCACAAGAACTTTCCTCAATATAGTATATTTGCTTCCGAAAGAGCTCAGGTTTGAACATGGGGATGTCAAACTTGCATCTTGCCCCAGGCGTCATTTAAGCTAATTACGCCCTTGAATCGGAGGGCTGCGCGTCATAAGGAAGAGTACAGAGAATTTGTGTTGATTAATCAGAGACGAAGCAGCAACTTAGGTTTCCGAACACTCCATGCAGAAAACTAGCATTGTGGCTTTTATTAGCAAACATTGCTGATATACTGCATATCGGTAGAATTTTGTCGATGTGATACTTTGGAACATCGCAAAATTCATCGGTTGATTTCTAGTCGTAAGAGAAAGTGTGGTTTTATGCTGAAAAGTGATATCAAAAGCTGCCCTTCCCTGACAGAGACCCCTTTCTTCCAGGCTAGATGTGCCACTGCATGCATGTGAATGTTATATGGTAAAGCTCATATGTGTGCAGTACTAAAAATTTTATTTTTGCTTGCAAAAGTACTAGACATTGACCGATATGGCTTTCTGGGACTGATACCGATATATCGGCCATTCATGGACTGATAACCAGTATTTCCAAAATTTTTAAATCTTGTTTTCTGCTTGTTCATCAAAAATATAATGCACTCTATGCCTTATCTTTTTTTTTAAACTTTAAAAATCAGGATTTATGAGCTAAACTTATCAAATCGCAGCAATTTCAATATTTGATATGATTTTTAATTAATCCGATTAACCTGTTAGCATAGTATACACTGTCTGCGAGTAACAAACATAGTGTCATGAATAAAAACAGAATGTTAAACACAACAAAGCAATAAGAACAACACTGAATGAAAGAGAACTGCTTACAGTGCTTACAACAAAAGAAGCAAAAAGAATGCTTGAAAGTTTTGAAAGATGATGAACAATGAAAACGAAAAAGAAGTACAAAATGGAGCATTAAGTTAAGGAGGTTAAAGTTAGTACAATACTGCATTCAATGAACCATTGCCAAAAATGAATATTTTTTCAAAACACCAGTGACTTTTTTTTGCAAGATAACTGTCTTGCTTTGTGCTATGTTGTGGATAAAATGTATTAGTCATTGTTTTACAGCTGTTTCATTTTGTATCATTGGTGCATGCCAGCACTGCATTTAATGTAATGGAGGATGTGCGCATTCCTTTTAAGGAACATGATTTAAATTTGCCCACTGTGAGTTGTGAGTTACAAAGCACTGAGATCAAAAACACAGAACACAATGCATCTTCATATGGCAAAAGCTCTGAAGTTCCCAAAACAAAAGATGTTCTTCATTTCAGGTAAACATGCCATGTTTTCTGTCATTGTGTTTCTTTTTTTTTCCGTCTTCAAAATTTCAAGGTTGTGGCTGTTGAATAAAATCACAAAGATAGTGTTACTTTGTGTTTATATAATCAGTTTGCAAAAAAGAAATGGTATCCTGTATAACAGCACTAAGTGGTTTCTTTCCTAACTGCCCTTACACTTCTTTCCATATCATTTCATCACTGGTGGCCAGCAGACTTCTTAAATGAAGTTATTGGCTCTCTCACTGGCTAACAGTAGGTCATCGTTTGATGTGGGTGAGCAATCAAAGAAGTGTAGTATTATAGTAGCTTCTGGGAAACCGCAGATTGGACAGGATACATCAGCTGTGGTAACAGTGCAACCCCATTTCTGTAGATTCATTTGGGTGTGGCGTGTTCCAATATGAAAGTGATTTAGGGTGGTCACTCAATTCAACTCAAGTCTGAACCTAGTGGGGGTCCTTTATAGTGTTGAGCATCCATGGGTGGCACCCTAAATTTTCTTTCCATGAAGCAAATGTTATGCCGTTGGCTTAACTTTGATCATGTTCTACACTGGTGCATGAATGTGTTCATTTTTTGTGCCATCAAAATCGATAATAATTCCTTGGGGATTAATTAGGATTTTTTGCTGTGGTTGACATGGCATATAGTTCTTGCGATGGCCATGTTTAGTTGCAGATAGGTTCTATACATTGTTTAGTTGCAGATAGGTTCTCGCATAGTTTCTGGCAGGGTTGCAGAGTCAGAGGCAAAATGTCTGACTCTAATTCCAACTCCTACCTTCCAAATTTTTTCCAACTACGCCTTTTCCAAAATTTCCAAATCCGACTCCTGAACTTTAACACAGTGGTTTCCAACCGATGGGTCGTGATCCCAAAGAGGGTCACGGAGGAGTGGCCGTGGGGTTGCGCACAGCACCCTTAGCAGTTTTGCTGAAGTCTCAGATTTTTAGAACTGTGTTTATCAACATTTTGTGTTACGTCAGCAAAACTGGATTACAAACAGATTTTTGTGAAGTTCACGTTATCTCAATAATTCTTATCTGGTTTCTACTAGGGTTGTGGAGTCGTAAGGAGTTGGAGGTTTTTGGGTAGTGTCGGATTCCTAACAACACTGGAAGACGGAGTCGGGTTTTTTTTGTCTGACTCTTTTGTTGAATCAGAGATTTCTTGCTGTGTACCATGATTTCCATTGATTTTAACAGCCAAATTTCATTCCTTTTATGTTAACACTTTGACGTCCGGATTCAAGCGGTTTGCAAAAAACAGCTGGATTGCACATGGCTTTGCGCGGCAATATCTCCGCTCCGGTTAGCGTTACGGACCTGGTTGAAGTTCCAAAAGAATCCGCACCCCCCAACCAAAAAATTTTTTTTCGAGTGCAATCTAGAAAACTGGCCGATCCGTTTGAGCCTTTGAATAGCTCTCTAGCGCAATCGTCGACGAAGCTAGGGCGTTGGTAAGGCAACCGAAAAATGCTGTTTTTTAGGCTGAAGTCGAAGTACAAACATATCGTACGCCGGCTCTCAGAGTGTTAAAAAAAAACTTATAAACCACTCTAGAGCCACATTAAATAAGTTCTGAAGCAAGTCATATGCTTTTCAAAATAAAACAACATTTAGCCTATGTGCAAATGTGCTGAAGGAGTCTCCTCAACAACTGTTTTGGGGCACCCTTCTGAGAGTTTGCCTCAGGCCCCTAAATTCTGATATCCAACCCGATCTGTGATGCTGGATTTTCAACCCTTGTCCACATTAAAACAAAAGTCAAGGAACAGAGTGGACATTGAGGATGACATGAGATTAGTTCTCCCCAATATGCCCCCAAGAATTTCAAGACTAGTTGCACAGATGCAGGCTTAGTCGTCCCACTGATTAGCATAGTTGCTGCTTTCGTTTGCACAAGAACGTAAACACAGTGAATCCAACATGTGAAACAATAGTGTTTCTTATCTTGTCAGTTATTCGAACATCTTTAGAGTTGTAGGTAATGTCTGGGGCCGAGCGGTTATGTAATATTTTTGAATGGGGTCATGAGATCGAAAAGGTTGGGAACCATTGCTTTAACATAGTGTGAATGAAGTTTGCTTGTCAATAATTGCAAAGAAGAGAGCTCAAATTATTTTATAAATAAGCATTTTGTTACTGTCACTTGATACACGAGTTAAGGCTTTGGTTTAATCAACTTATTTAAAGAATATTTACTAATCATAAAAGTAATTATGGTCAAGTCATCACATACAATTAACACCTTTGCTGCTACATTAATTCAAGTGGTTTGCGTGTAAACATCCAGATTGCATGTGGTTTTGTGCGGGCTGAACTCTGGCACCATAAACGCTAGAAATCTGTTCAAACACTCAAAAGACTCGGCAAGTCTTCTAGTTTGTAGTGAAAAAAAACTTTTTTGGTTTTAGGTTTCGGATTTTTTGTGAGTAACGTCATAAGTGGAGGGCTTTTAGGCCACCTTGGCCCTCGGCCCAAACCATTAGATGGTAGTATTTTGCTGAAGTTTTTATTGGAAACTAGGCTAAATCTGAGTCTTTTCATACTTTGGATGACTTGCTGTGTTTCAGGTTCAAAAGTTATGATCTAAAATAAACAAAATAATTGATTAATCCCATAATTAAATACTTAATTTGTTTATTTTAGATCATACCCTTTGAACCAGAAATGCTAGAAAGTCAATCAAAGGCTCAAAAGACTCAGATTCTATCCTAGTTTCCAATGAAAACTTGAGCTAAGTACTTCCGTCTAGCAGTTGGGCCCTAGGCCAGGTAACATGAGCCAAAATGGCCAAAAACCAACTCATTTATGACATCACTCTGCAACCCTGGTTCCTGGTATGCCTTGTTGATGTTTGTTTGCCCGGAGGTGGTTCACCACAGATTCATCTGTAAGAAGGCAAAAGCGCTTCCAATCAACTTTGCAAAAGTTCCAACGTTTCACGAGTTTGGAACGATAACCAAGCACGCATGAAGGGAGAGATTGATTAAAAACCAGAAATGATGAATCTAATTTAGTTTTGACCTAAAGTGAGAGAAAACAATAGCTCTGTCAACATCACATTTGTCACCAAAACATCAGACATCATAAATTTTTCTGAAAACATCAGGTCTGGTGTTGAAACATCAGAAGTGGCAACACTGTTTTCAAACATTGTTACCACATTGACTTAATTTTTCTGGTCATTTAAAAAGAAACACAGTCCATGGTTGAAAAAAATCTAGCTTTATGCTAGTCTACATGTTTTACCTTGTGTCCTTCAAACAGTTCTGACTTCTGAGTCTGCAAGAGTTTGTGATTTCAGTCCATAGGTCTATTTTGCAGTTAGTTGACACAGAATCTGTGACCTCACAATACCTAAGATAAAACTTTACTTGCTTTTAACTTGTTTTTGCCATAAGAACTGTTTGCCTTCTAAACTAATATAAGTGAAAATAGTAAATAAATGTGTCACAGAAATCGCGCAAAGCTTCAAAATTGCATTTTATTTTTTTGGTTTTTGTTGCTTGGTTTTTAAATCAATCAACCCTAGTTTGTATCTCACATCTAAGATAATTCTTATCGTTTTGAGACAGTTGTGTTATACACCATAATAGCATTGTTGGTAATGGTATAGTCAAATTTCAAAGATTGAAACAGCACTAATGCTTGATCCTTGCAGAATTTTCAAAATACTTAGAATATGTGGCTTTTTTGTTGTACAGTGAAAACATTTTGTTGTTATTAAAACATTATTATAACCATTGAACCTCAAGAACATGGCCACCCACTGAATGGGACTGAAATGGTTGTGTCAGCAAATGGACCTTGATACATTGGTGAATTTAAAGGAAAATGATAATAAACAAATACACTGAAGGTTAAGAACCTGCTGCAGTTGAATATGTTTGCTCATAGCCATGATTTTTGTTTTAGATGATGCTGGTAAAGAAAATCACACCACAGTAGCCTTATTATACTTTGATAAGCATGTCTTGTGATAAGATATCTTCAAGAATGTTTTGTTTTCGTATGTTGCAGAAGTTTGCTGTCTGACTATCGAAAACAACTGAATCACCTTTGTGAAGTCTGGGATGAGTACAACCATGATTGTGAAGATGAGAATGTGGACCAAATCATGGTACAGCAAAAAAGGAATATATATATTTGAAAGCAGTGTTCCTAGTTTTTTTACACTTCAGGTTGAATTGTTTGTGATGAAAACTGAACTGAAATGTTGCTGAAAAACACTGCCGCTCATGTTTTTTCGAAGAATTTTGATTTAATATGATAAAACAATTTAAATACGATAAAGTTTTACAAAATGCAACTTCGGTCACTTAATGATTAGTTGATGTGACAAATTGACGACACAAGAAATTAATAACAAAACAATTGACATGTCACCAAATGAGCAATTTGACAATTCTGCAAATAAACTAAGAAGTTCAGCAAATCAGTCTGTAACAAGTGCATGTTTTTAGGGTGACATCAGAACTACAGTTGGCCAAGCAAGGCTGGTGATGAAAGAACGGTTCCAACAGTTTGAAGGCCTAGTTGACAATTGTGAATTTGGAACTGGTGAAAAACCTGTAAATTGTGAAGACTTACAAGGATTTTGGGACATGATATATTTCCAGGTACTCCTGTCACTTTTACATTACATTCTAGCTAGTTGAATTAAAACAGGACATGCATGATATGGTCACTACTCTTTCAAGATATTATGATGTTTCTGGCAGTGAAGGTATGCACATTGCACAATAGCAAAAATCTCAAATGAATTAAGGCATTATGAAGTTATTTGTTGTTTTTCTCTAAAACTTAAAAAAACAGGTCAAATACTTCTGGACATCATGTCACTCACTTTTTCATGTATCCAAGAAGAGCCAGTCTGACTAGCAAAAAATGTGATCTTGTGAAAGACTTGTGCAATTTCTATGATGGGTTTTATTTTCAAGTTTGTGATATCTGTGATGCTTTGCTGATGAACACAAGCTCCAGCGTTTTGTGTGTTCTGTAAAGCTTCGCGTTCATTGTTGTTTTTAATATAAAGCCGTCTCCTCAAAATATTTTGTTTTGAATATGAAATTCAGAATTAAATCAGCATTTCTATAACATGGTAACATTTCAGACTTCCTCGAAAATTGTTCAGTAATTAAATGCAAGTTGTTGTGCTGCATAAAACCTGCAAAAAATTTTACAATTGTTTTGCTGTAAGTAGTTGCAAACTGTGTAAGCAAGTACTTACGTACAGGATTTTCCAAAAATGTGTTATCATTGTATTTTCTATTTTAACTTGACTGATTTTTTTCAAATGATATCAAATTTTGACAGCATGTGTAAAAACACCTCAAAATGTTTTACTGTATGTTTCATGGGTGTAGGTGATCAAGTTGAGAAATGGCATTCATTTCAAAAGAAAAGTATTTTTTGCCATCAGAGTATGCTGAAACATGGAAAAGTCTTTATAACATGAATTTGTAAGAGAATTCCACGAAAAGGCAGTACTGTAGCTGCAGAAATAGGAAATATTTAATTTCAATAACCTAGAGGAAGTAGTGTTTAAGGAATGCAATGTCATAAATGACATCATGATGACAAGATATTGCCAGACAAAATTTCAAATATAAAAGTTCCTATTATTTGTTTATCAGAAAGCACTCAAAACTCTGCATCTTATGATGTCTTCATTGACTCTGTAGCACAGTGGCTTTCAACCTGTTTAATACTGCGACCCATTAACAGCGACCCACTATAATCCAACAACCCCCATCTAAATCTCGAATAAAGCAAATGAAATATGTACATAAAATACCAACTCTCGACCTCTCCAGAAATGGTTCGGGACCCCAGGTTGAAAACCATTGGGTTAGCGCAAATGTGGCCGAAACTGTCTCAAAACCACTTTAAGTGGCTGTCGTGGTCCTCCAATGGTTAAGCCGTCTTCGTATTGTTGCTTAGGTTTCTCAAAGCGTTTTTAGTTCAGTTGCTTGTTGTTACCAGGCTAGTGAGTGTTCTTGAGTTGCGCAAGCTTCACCTATGTCTGCAATTTTGATGGCGTTATGCGATAGTTAAGGGAAATGTGTAGGCATAAACTATTGTACAACGTATATTGAAGTTGAGAATAAACCTGTTGTTTTTTCACTGAAACATTTCGGTCGTTTTTTGTTGAGACATTTTGGCCACTGCAACATTTCGGTCATTTGTCTCATAGTTGCATTAAACTCGCCGTAACAGTGTTTTTTAGCCTATATTTTCAAACATTCTGACCGAATCGATTTAATTTTTTTCGGTCATTTCAAAAATGTTTCGGTCTATGACCGAAATAAACAGGAACGAACTACAGTGAAATATAGCTGTAATAAAACCGTTTACATTCTTTCATTGAGGTGATTCGGTTTGGAGGAGTCCACTAAAAATTGATTTGTTTTCTAATTCAAGCTGTTGCACATTAAAGATTGTTGAAACAATGAATTTACTTGTGGAGATATTCTACTAACTTGGCTAAACGCTTTGATCTTTAATACTGAAGGTAGAGGATGTAGAAGTGAAATTCAAACACTTGGATGAACGAAAGCGGAATCAGTGGAAAGCCGACTTTCCGCTCGCAAGCAGCAAACCTACGCGGAAGAAAAGAAAATTCAAGTCGAATAGTAAGATCATGAAAAAGGGCTATATTTGTTCATTACCGACCTCAATCACCAATTTTGTGTTGGTTATTAAACACGGAAAACGGTTGGTTTGCAATTACTACAACTATTCATGCAAGAATAAGAATAGGAACTAAGCGCGTTCGGAGTTTGCAAACGTCAGCACTGCCTTAAAATGGAAATTATGAAAAGCGAGGTTGGAAAGTATCGCATAGGATTTTTGTTTCTAATTTGTTGTCGTTGCGTAACAGCAACGTTAAGGCGCGTGGGGTGAGATGACACGAAACCACTTATGGAAGAAACTGTCAAGCCTTATCTGGAGCACCGTCACCGAATACCTCATTGCTTTTGCCTTGTCAACACTTCATTACGGGCTAATTATGTTTTGTACTTTTGCTAATGCGAAACCAACGACCAAATAAAAATGTGTTTAGTATCGTCAAATGCGGTTTCAAAACAAATAGGGATGTACCGAAATTCTGTCCGCTTGGAAATTGGAATTTCTTTCCGGTTCCGACGGGAAATGAATTAATTCCGGTTGAATTTGTGTTTTTAGGTACTGCTTTTACAGTTTTTTTGTGAGTAGATCACTTGATGGAAGTGTAACATAACGGTTAAGCGAATATTTTTATTGCAATACGGCAAGATTAATGTAAAACAGACATGGGCAAACTAGGGTTTGCAGGCCACATACGGCCCAGTAAATTTTTCAATCCAACGAGCTGAACCTTCCCCCCAATTTTTTTAACAAGGACAATCCCTTTTCATACTTGCTGCAATGTCCATGTCGCCCTGGCTAGTACAAAGCCTTGTTTGCCCTGTTCCACTTCTCACTTTGCTTTTTAATACGCTTTCATCGCTGTTAGCTTTCCCAGCAATGTTTATTGTGAGACTCAATCTTACAGTAGCGATTGTAAGACGAAAGACACAGTAATGAAGGATAACTTGCAGAACTTTCAAAAGCTTGATCAAGCACTGAAAGCGCAAGGCTTTCTGTAAAGATGAGTTCACTAAAAGGCATTTTCATTAAAGTCTGATCAATGATCGCCTCACATGCCACGAAAGTGTTGCAGTTTTTGAAATATACAAAATTAGCCGTCTCTTCGCAATGCAGCAAGCTAATTACTTAGGCCAGTAGTCAATGCAAGAACAGGAGGCTACTACTGAATGGTTAGCAAGTAACTTACACACGCAGCAAAACCTTTTTCAACAAATAACTGCGATTCGAGAGTCACTCGCTGTGTGGAACTGCTGAAATGTTCACGAATGTGAGAATCTTTCAAATCCAAGCCGGCGTTATTCTCCTGACGTATTTCATGCAAGTAATTCGCTCGTTTTCCCGCTTCAATCACTCTGAATAAGGCTTGTCAAAACGCGAAAAGAAGTCACGGGAGAATTCTGCAGATAAAATCCGCGCAGAGAATTCTGCCTCGTATTTCTGATTTTGAAAAACTTGACTTCAGCTGTCGGCCTGCACCTTGTCACGAAACCCTGAAACAGCACTATAGGAAATGCATATGGAAATAGTTGATGTTCAGTCGGACCCTGCCTTAAAAGAGAATTTTAATTTTATGAGTCTGAATGTTTTTTATGTTTCACTTAACGATGTAATACACTGTTTCCAAACCTCCCAAACATGGCTTGTAAGATGCTGGAATTACTTCATTCGGCCTAAATTTGTGAACAGACTTTCAGCGTCATGAACATCAACAATGACAAGCACCTAAGGCAGTGCTTTTCAAACTTTTTTCGTCATGGCACACTAATAACTTCTGGATTTGGTGGCGGCACACCTATTTTATAATGGCGAAAACCTATTGCTACATGGACCAAACATTTTATAAGCTTTTTGTCAAAGCATGAAACTTGCGCGGCACACTTCATTCTCTTTCGAGGCACACAATGTGCCGCGGCACACAGTTTGGGAAACCCTGACCTAAGGTCATCCCGAGAATTGCCACAATAAAGCTAACTTTAAATTTCGATGCACTGGTTAAAAAGATAGACTACTAGACTACTAAGACTTTCCCCACAAAAAATGAAAAATGAATTCCATCGAAAAAATTTGAAATAAATACAATTATAAGATGATTTTATGCAATAAGCCTTACATCATCCAGCTTTGCTATCTGTGAAAGTACAAAACCTTTTATATTGTAGTATTTACGTCTCATGATGTCAGTTCACGTGAAGAACCCGTCAATCACCTCACGATCCGACTACTGTCGCTTTTTAGAAGCCAGTACGGCCTGCGAGCCAAAAATTCGTCCACCCCTGATATGAACGTACTGGCGAAAATTCATGATAGAGAAGTCTTACAGAAACCAAAATACCTTCTACAAAGTGCCTTGCCCCGCAAATCTCATACCTGAAAAGTGGAAACGATTTTTCTACAGGATGTGATCTGTTCCCTTTCACTTACGTGGCCCAGACAACTTTTGCTAAAATTTGCGTGGCTCGCTACTTTCTTAGGCTATGCTTTTATACGCATAATAAATAAACAGATATTATTCAAAAGTAGCGAGTTGATTCCTGTATGCAATTCAGTGAGAATCTTTCCGCTGAACGCAATGAATGTGTTCTCACGCTGTAACGATTGAATGTCTAGATAACGCCGTATTCTAAAATATTTTCGTACAACTCCGCCGCCCACTCTGGAACTGCGCTATGGCCCACAGGTTGAGAAACACTGTCTTAGAGAGTTTGAATTTATTTTAAACAAAATCGCAGCTGTTAAACATTGTATGATTATAATTTTGGTTCTGGCCGACCGGAAACGAAAATACTGATTTCGGTACAACCCTAAAAATCAATTTTATTGGGAGGTTATGACTTCTACCAGGTTTACTGGAATGCTCACAGAGACAACTGGCTCTTGCGACATAGGCTGTAGCTGCGAGCGTGTTGCAAAATGTTTTGGTGATTTTTGTTTAATGGACTGTTCGTAAAACTTGTAGATCTTTTCTGCGGCGCAAAATTTTCAGCTCGCCCGTGACGTCGCATCAGGTTCGTGATATTTAATTGACGCATTGTGCGACTTCAAGTGTTTTGTTGTTCATCTGTTCTGTATGAAAGACCCGGGGTGACTGAAGCGTATACCCTCTCTGTCTAATTAATGATGTTTACGGTTTGTATGAACCAGTGAAATTGACGGAGTATGTGATGCCAGTAACTTTGAATTCAACCAGTTGATCTTTCTATGAAAATGGTGTCTGCTTAATAAACCTCCATTTGAGTTTTTGTCAACAAAATTGTTTAGCTTATGCGCAGTAAGGTTGTCATGGATCTAATAAGAAATCCTGGTTAGCGCTGGCATTGCAGTGAAGTGTATTTTGCACGTAGTTTCAGCAACTGTCAAAGCCTGCGTCAGGGTATTGGTGATGTAAGCTACCACAACGGGTACATCTTATATTACTTCCGTAGAAATGATAAATGTCACTGTTTCAAGTGTCAGGCTGCTTTAGGTACTTTTTTTGCTTATGAACGTTTTTGTTTTTTTTAATCTCAACCCAATAAAAACAAGAAAATGTCATCAGTGATGCGAGGTTTTATCGTATGGCATGATCACAAACCACAACTGGACTACCAAACCTGTTCCAAAATTTAAATTTTTTTAGAAAATCAGCAGAGAAACAGCTCATGGTGTGTGAAAAGCAATTTTACAGGGTGTGCACCTATTACGCCCTGAAGTTAAACTCTTCAATTAATCCTTTCTTCAGTTCTTCGCTTAGTTCGCGATTTTGATTTGGCGAAACTTATGAGTTTGCTTTTCGGTAAACGCCCGAAATTATACTTTGATAAAGTTCTGACGTGGTTTTTCAAACGCAAACCAATTGTATAACATTTTGTTTCAACACTTGAAAATGCAAAACTGAAAATAATTTCCTCATTTAGTTGAATCAGAGCTGGTCTGTCGCTGTTTTCACTGATTAAAATAAAAAATTCACGGTACTTATAAAATTTGTGTTTATTTGAAAATCTATCAGGAAGTTTTTTCACATTTGAATTATATCGAAATTGGAAAAAAATAAAAATGAAGTGTCACGAAGCTCACCGCATTTGCGTTGGCGGAACGTTAAGCGCATTTGTCTGCTTATGTATAAATTATATTTGAAATAAGCGCAAATTGTTTTCCACCTCTGATTTGTGTCATAACTCATTATTTCTGCTTATTGCCGGGTTGTTTTCATGCCACACAAGTTATTCTTGTTTTTTTGGCAGAAGAGATGTCAGTGGTTGGCAAGGCTACTGCTGACAGACGTGCAGAGGCTCGGAAACGGCTGGCTGCAGCGAAAGCCGCCATGAAGAAAGAAAACGTTTTCCCGTTGACTTTCGATGCCGGTTTCTTCAAGGTGAGCTTTGCCGATGCTTGATCAACTTTTTTTGTTGCAATTTATCACTCGATACACGGATGGCGTTGTGCGGCATAAAAGTCTGTTAAAGGTTTAAAAAATGTGTCGAAGTTAGTGCGAAGTTTTCCTTTGAATCTGTTCAGTCTTTGGAAAGAGCGAAAGTCTTGCCAAGTCGCAAAAGAAACAATGTAAAACCTAGTGAACTAAACGAAACCATATTGGATTTCTCGAAAAGCATGTGTTTTCGTCGTTAGCGAAGATTAGGAATGATTTTAATTTTTGACACAAATACGGTGGATTTCTGCCAATTCACCGCTTATATTACCGATTGGTGGATCGCTAATCCTTCCTGCTTTTTTCTGTGTATTCGTGCCACCTGCCTGCTTCCGCTGTAATACTTCGCGCTATATTTAACGAATCTTTGCTGACACTGAAAACAGTGTTTGTCGGACCGTCTTATATTATTCGTTTTTTACCCTGATCGTAATACATACAGTAGTGTTTTTTTTTTCGGTCATGGACCGAAATTTTTTTGAAATGACCAAAAACTGAAGTGATTTAGGTCAGAATGTCTGAAAACATACGCTGATGAGCACTGTTACGGCAAGTTTTAATGTAACTGTGAGACAGATGACCGAAATGTCCCAGCAAAAAATTGACCAACCGATAAATGTCTCAGCGAAAAAAACAAACAGAATACACAGACCAGTCGTGGGGCGGTCAAACTGACAGGGTTCAACGAGTAGTGTATTCCTTGTTCTGACTTAAACGGTGAAGACGCATGTGCGAAAGATTTTATCTGTTCATTTTTTTGTACACAAACTGCACTTCAATTTTTCCATATTTTAAATAGCCACGTGCTAGTACTCTTGTTTCCCATCGATTTTAATTTCCAGGTGTTTTATTCCCAAACCACTTTTTTTCATCAGCATCCGACCTTTCTTTCAACATCTGTGGTCTTGTTTAATCAACTAGCTATCAGAAAACTTTTTTCAAAGTCTCATATAACTTTACCATTTTCGAATGCGATATGCTAATTAATGCAATCACTAAGCGTCTTACCGGTGTCGAGTTTCATTCTTTTGCCAAGGGTGTAACATTAAATCACCTCTCTGTTTTCCACCACGCCAAGTCCATGAGTTACGTCAGTAAGAATGTTATTAATCACTCGTTGCAATGACGGGCATCTACTAAGGTCCTTCTTGAATCTGATGCACTGAGTTACCTAAGCAGCAAGATTTGAAATTGTTGTAATTAACCTTAAACTGAAAGAAAACCTGCCCAATCTTTCATCGATGTTTCTCTAGCTAACGCGAAACCAACATTCATTAAATGCCATAAATTAATTACCTTCTTACAATGTTAGAAGTCTTCACTGGCTTAGACATTCCGCAGCTTCGCATCTGTAAGCGCTGTTGCTGGTCATTGCTTGTCAAAGTGTTGTCCTAGAACAGCATTTCTTTAAACATTGCCTCGACCAATACATTCGTATCGCAGAGGTGTCACCAGAAACGTGTGCGTGCAAGCGCGTTCTGCTGCTAAAAGTAATGTCCTCAATAGTATCAAACAAAAAGGCTGAATGACCCCCTGTCTTAGCGACTCGTCAATGTTGAACCAAATCGTACTTGCTATGAATTCTTTACGTATCCTCGCGGAAGCAAAATGAAGTTTTGTCGCTAGTTGCTTGCTCATAACATTGCTTACCCAGCGACGTTTACTGCTGTAGGTGGACAGCCCCGGGAGAGGCACCGTTCAGCCGTCACCGAAAAATGATTCCCCTTCCACAAAGAAACGTCGTGCAGTCGCCACACCGTCATCGGCGAACTTCCTGCACGGAAGGTTTTTGAAACGTCTGAGCACCAATGCGGTTGACCTGAAAAAGACGTTGAGTTTTGAGGAAGACCGGGGCGACGAGAAGACCGACGCAGACGACAATGACCTGATGCAAACTGCTCAAAGCAGTGGTCTGCATTGCGACGTCCCGCCGGTTGCTGAAGGTTAGCTGAGCGCTGAAAATGCTATGGTTGCCGCCGCAATATCTTCTATTGTTCTCGTGCACGGGACAATCTTATGGGCTGTGCTTGCTGTGTGTCTTTTAAGTCATGATATACCGTTTGTGTGAGAGTCAGAGTCATTGTCGCGTTAGCGTGGCTTGCGTTGCACACTTTTCCACTGAACTTTCTGGAATAAAGCGCGTAGCTTCCCGGCTTAGTTCTTGCTGGTTTTGTTATGTTAAAATTTGGGGGTGTTGGGTTGATTCGTGCGTGTTGACGGACGCCTTCCTTGCAAAATGTCGCAAATACAACATCTATTTTTATTTTAGCTTTACATGAACGCAAAAGAAGTAAAGCTTCTCGCTTGTAAACCAGTGCATTGAATACATAACTTGGGTTGTTTCGTTTTTGCTGCTACGTGACAAACACCTGAAGAATTTATAATTTGTGCAGATTCTGCGCTGCATTCATCGAAAACGGTGCGAACTTCTGCGTCGCAAACAGGTCAGAGTCTGCGTTGATTTATGTGCAATGGCAAGCAAACAAGTTTATTTTGCGTCGCTCTAACCGTCTTTGAATTTGACTTAGCGAGCTTATGGGGTCGTGCAACGGGTTCAGTTACGAAAATAAAAATGTCCTAAACTGCGAAAATAGCTTGAGTATCGGAAGCCACGTCAACTGAATGAGTTTATTTGAACGAAAAAAGCTTTGATTCATGTTGTTTGTTGCTTTGTATCGATGTGTCGTCATTTGGTAAAACTTCGCTCACAACACGCGCATGCCATTGACTCCGTCGCTTAAACGCCTGTTCTTTCTGTTTCGTTCTTCTTTTGTATTCGGTCACTTGCTGCATATCTTCGCGTAATTAAATTCGTTTTGGCAACCGGTGCGTCGGTGTTGTGCGAAAGGAGAACGCTAATATCCCGTGGTAGTAACGCGATTCAAGCGATCGATGCCGTCTAAGCTAAGCGCTGCAAACTAGAAGCATGAAGTGCACACAACACTTTCATCTGATGCCCATCTTAGACAGCTCGTCAAAAACTATCTATTTAAGGATATACTGTAGTCTGCATCGCAGGCTTGCTTGAGGAACTGCTGCAGCTGAATTACATTAGCCATCTACGCTGCGTCGTACGGTTGAGTATCTTCCACTGAGCAAAGGCTTAATGCCGTTGTTTAGATCCCTGCGAGGATCTTCAAATCGAAGTTGTCCTTGAGAAAATCCTGGACCAGGTCAACGCCCTTCGTTCCCTGCAGACATCTCGGACACAATTATTACCTGTGGAACAGGTGATAGAATGTGCTGTGCTATGTTTGTTTAAACTACTACATTCGTGGACAGAGTGGTGGAAAGAGACCTTAAACATGACAACTTGTTAGAAAATTAAGTAGCGGATAAATGTGAAAAACGAGCTGCGAAGTTTGTCCAAGTAATACCTGCAGGGCTTTTTAACTGTTTTTGGATTACGTATTGGGGTTAATATTTTAACGAGAATTTAGATCGGCGTGTAGCTTGTGTTGCTACACGCCGATCGGGGTAGCAAGAGTTTGCCTACGCGTCAGGTTGTCCTAAAACTCATGGGCAGAAAATTAAACCCTCAGAGCAAGACGCGTGAAGTTCTAACGAATGTTTGCATGTAAACGTTTCAAATAGGTTTTCTGAAATGCTATAATGCTCGCCCAAGTAACTGATGAAACACCAACTACAATTTAAACTTTGCACCTTATTTAGTTGTTATCAGAGTAGTTATTATCAGCAACGGGCCAACGTCGGTTGATCTTCGTTTGCAGCGGCCCACAGGCTTTTTTGCTGATTTCAGA
>JGI24159J19872_10004931_pt1 | contig 17135 bp, 12 predicted proteins | sample Ectturendosymbi4_FD_19872 | JGI IMG/M metagenome (IMG submission 19872) | reverse complement strand
CGTCACATATTTCGTGTATTTTGGCTAACAAAGCTTTGTCATTTTTTGTAACGTTACCTACACCTTTCCTAGTTACTTTTCTCCTCACACGACAAGTAATTGGTTAAGAATTCTCCAAAGAATTAAAATTAAGAGACGATAAATTCAGAGATTTAAAAAAACGAAAGCATTACTTTGAATTTCAAAAAGCAAAATTGTAACTAATTGTTTCATAAATCCAAACTTGCTCACTCTGTCCAAAACAAGTTTTAAAAAATTTGCTCGTGATTCTGCTGTTGACGCAAAGAAAAAAAATATTTAGGCCTATTAGAGTAATAGCATTTTTTGGCACAAATTAGGTTTACACTTTGAACCAGCGAGGAAATATCCCACCGCATGCTCTACTGCAGTGTCGTAGCGATGTTGACTGTCGCCCGGGGCCGACCATAAAAATGCTTTCTCTTTCCACTCTTCACATTTGCTTACAGCAATATAAAATGAAAGAAAATCATGTGTCATGCTTATTATAACTATAAGGAATAATAAAGCATCTTGAACATCACAATCAAATATTCACAAACAGAAAGGGGTGTTATTTTTACTTCTCGATTATGGATCTTGCTTTCTCTGTTTGTGAGCTACCCTTCTCGTCATTACATTTCCTATTTTTACTGCCTTCTTTACATATGCATGTACGTATGGCTAAATAAATAGCATAGTTGGCACATGCTAGGCTGTGGTTCAGCTGGAAAGTTTTATTTTTTGTCATTACTTTTGAATCAGTTGGCACCGTGGATTCGATGTTTTTTCCATGGCAACAACAAAGTGCACAGGGCTAATAAAGCCCTGATGCAACTTCGGTTTGTTTTTTGTCTTACTTAGAGCAAGGTGCTCCTAGTTTGTCAGTTTTTTTACAACTGCGGCAGATCTTTGCAGGCAACCATTGCCTTCGTATTGAAGATTTTTTTTTCTCTGATAGAGAGAAAGTACTAGATGTTTTCGACAGGCATTGTTGGGATACAGCATGCTGTAGCAGAATGAGCGATGTTCGAGATTACCGGTCTAGTTGACTAGCAGTGAAATGGTGTAGCGCTTTCCCGCTGATTTTATGGCCATACGTGTAATTCCTGGATTTGCTATTTTTATGTTGTCAAGTTTTTATATTTTCAAGTTTTTCATAATTTCCATATTTTTACGTTATACTGATATTCACAACTGTTCCAAATTTCCGTTTTTGCTGCCACACTTAGAGTTTTCGCAAAACCACATGTCGGTTAGAAAACGCGGAAAGGCCGTAAAGCCCATAGCAGTTCGTCAAAGTAACTGATTAGCCATGATTATTTGCTCACTGTTTAAAACTTAAAACTGTTATGAGCTAAACTTTTCCTCAAGAGAGTTCCCACGCATTTTTGAACTTAAAAAAGTCTGCATTACGCAGAACAAAAAAACTTCACCAGCATGTTTTAACAGAGTGCTTTGAAAAGCATTTCGAAAAAAGGATATCGTTTTATTCGGCTTCTCAAAAAAAAAACTTTTTGGCACTCTCCCACCTCTTTTGATTAAGCCCATGGGTTTCATAACAAAACTCCTGGAAAAGCAGTTCAAAGATAGTCCTTAGCAAAGTACTCCCAACTTCTCGTTGCAGAGATTATGCGCTGCGGTTTGGCACACACACGATTTTGTTGAATTCAGTTTACATTTTAAACGGGGTAGGCCTAGAGGTCAAATTGTTTTCTCCATCTCGCAAATAACATAACAACAAAGAAAGCTTAGCCACTGACTTATTTGAAAGGTTGAATTTTGAGCAATCATTTTTTAAAACCATTTTTTTAAGGAACTCCTTGCAAAACTTCATAAAAAATAACCTATGCAAAGTCTCGTGACGAAGATCTCGAGACCGAGACCGAAATCCTTCGAGATTCGAGACCGAGACGAGACCTGAGACCCTCGAGACCGAGACCGAGACTCCAAAAATCGGGTCTCGAGATACGTTTCGAGACCGAGACCAAGTCTCGAGACTCCATCACTGGCAGGAAGTACAGCATTCAACTGTTAGAATTTCAAAATCATCGTCAGTTTCAGCTAACAGTCAGTCATAAGCATCAAACAATCAGATTTTTCAATCATGAATTAAGCTGAAAGGTTTTGATGAACCCCACAAATGAATGTGTTCACTCTGCATGCTGAATGACATAGGCGTATCCAGGGGGTCAAAGGGGCCATGCCCCCCAAATTTTTAGAACATATAGTCATTTTGTGCTTTGAGGGGCGTTTTTCCAAACATAATAATGTTATTCGCTTAAAATCAAACCTTTTTGCCCCCCTCTAATTTTTGGGCTGGCGACGGCACTGCTGAATGATATGTTTTCTATACTCAAAATATCCAGCAGTTACCACCGGCCGAGGAAAGAATGGTAATATTTACACTTCGGAGTCTGCCAGATCCCCACGCTCATACCACCTGGATAATCATCTCAGCTCTGATAAACTCCAAAAAGTCAATAGCTAGGAAAAAACTCAACGCATTTCACTATTTCATGCTCTTCATCAGTATCGCATTTCAGATAAAGTTGACAGGGTAGCTGAGCACGCACATCTGATTTATTGGGTTTTGAAAGAGAGAGCGAATCGAAAAATAGCTTACTTGCAAACCTTGATGGACCGCATTGAACATAATGATCGGTTTCACGACCTCCACCATAACAGTTCTGTGGCAGTAACCGAGTAACCTTATTTTGTAACCTTGTTTTGCTGATCTCGGAACATTTGATTAATCGCATTGTTTCTGATGTCAAGCAGAGCCCATGCTGGGCTAGTATGGTCGACGAGACAACCAGTATTGCTACAATGTACTGTCCAGTCCACTTGCGACAACCTGGCCAGAGCAAAGATTTTCAACTCTGGGCCGTGTTGAAACCAAGCAACGAAACCGGCCGTTTGATGTAAGTCTGAATGATCCCATAAACGTTTCGATGAACGGTCCGGAAAGTCTTCAATAGAGGGGCTTAAAAACAAATTCCTTGTGGATCGAAAACTACCTGAGTATGATTTGGGTAAGACATAAGCTATGATGATATTGACATGTAGTTCATATCGGTTGCCATATTTTAGGCATCTTATTTCGCTATCAAGAAACAAATAAAAAATAAAGGTTGCTGGTTGTGACGCAGCCCTCGATTCTCCAACTTCACTATAACAACCCGTAAGGTTTGCGGGTGTGCCGCCTGACAAATGATCCAACGAAAAAGCGTGCTAATTTGCAGATAGGGTTGCTATACAGGACGACTTGTTGACAACGACTTCCACCCTGACGTATTTGCCGGCTGCAATGCTCGTGTTTTTGCAAGTGTGGATCTGCGGGCGAGAAGCAAGAAACCACAGCCGCGTGGTTCTCACGTGCAGAGCAATACTTGCCAGAATGTTAACGAATCGAGTTCTCCGAAGCGAATCCGCACAAACGAAAACTTGGAACAGTTGCAAAGTGAGGAAGTATTTTTCAAACGAGACCATGTTCTTGGCAGTCAAGCGCAATGCCTTGCTATTGCATTTGTTAAATTGTACGACATCTTCCACTAATGTGTGAAATGATCTTTGTATTTATTCATGCATTTTTCTAACTCGAATCACGAAATAACGCGAACGCAAACAAACAGAGGGGAAAAAATAACATCAACGAGCAGAAATTAATTGCATGCTGATGAAAATATAAAAACATCGAAAACTTCAGGTTTAGCAAGTTGATGTGATCCAAGGGGGGATTCAGCCTGTCAGGTTAGGAGGACGATTTCAGTAATATTTGGTAGTCAAGATCAAGACGTAGTCGAGACGCATTACGGGTTCTCTTCTGCAAGAGAGATGAAATATATTTCACAACACTGTTGTGGCAAAACACTGAGCGTCTAAATGGCCTTATGTCACTAATGCTGTTTTCCGAATTGTACAAAATTATGGTGAATAAAGTTACTTTCCTAGGTTTTAGGAGGGGATCATCCCCTTCTGGATCCGCCCCTGATGTGATCTAACACAGCGTGGTTCAACTACGTTTGACCTACGGGTCATTTTACAAAAACTTGACAACTCTCGGGCAACTCCTAATAAAACGATGTATAAAACAACAGATTCACAAAATTTAAAATTAAAAAGGGAAAATAGGTGAGTTAAGTGAGTGTTTCGTTGCAATTATTACACAACAGCAACTGGTGAAAGTGCAGAAACTGGTGAAAGTAGCAGTGAACCAACACTGAAGAAACAATCGGTGAGAATGGTCAATATAAGTGGATTACAACAGTCATTGACGAAATGTGTTGTGTGTGTGTTTTAACCATGTGCTATATTAATGCCCTACAAAAAGTTATAGTGCAACTGTTAAAATGGATAAGTTGTGTGACATGTATTTGATGTATTAAGGAAAACGCAACATACATGAGGAAGTTAAGAAATTTCGAAAACGAGAATGCCAATTATGAAATTTTGATACCGTAATGAGCTGGTTAAAAGAAACAATTGAATTAAGTAACCCTACTTACAAAAAGAAAGCAACTGCTGAGGCAAAAATAAAGATTGACGGAGCTGCAATTAACATGAAAGCAAGAACGAGACATTTGAAATGTCATATTTATGCAAGAAGGTGGCAAGACTGTAAAGTTTGCATGACTCACCATTCCATGTTTTACAGAAAGAGAAATATGCAAGTAAAACGTTTACAAAATGGTGGTCGAACATTTAAATGAAAGTATGAAATCAGTAATAATGCTGAGATAACACAGCCACGGTAAACGAGACTAACCTTGAGATGGTTGACCTTAAATGTAAAAGCCGACGGGACGTTGCAATATGCATAACAGTCCCTGAAATACCAACGGTTTACAGGAAAACAATAGCAATGCGACAGGGAATCATGTTCGTCAGCAGAACTCGAAAAATACCGGAATACATTGGAAAGGCACTACATTGCTGGGCTAAAGACGTAAGCTACAAGACGCTGACTCATGACGAAGTTCAGAGAAGCGTAAAACGCGCAGACGCGGTGAACAACTTAAAAGAAGATGTCCTACAAGCCGCATTGATTTGGAAACAAAGAGAGTAAAATCAAAGCAATTACGAGCCTTGTATAAAATGACCAGGACACCCTGAAAAAGTCATGAAAACGCTTCCTGCCAATGTTGCGTTGTTCCAGGTGTAAGTGTTTACGTTGCATATATATCATCTGCGTTATATTTCGTAATGTATCTGTGTTGTTTGTGTGTACAGTTAAGATAAAAGAAATATTTAGTAATCAGCAACAAAGCACGGGTAATTGTAGAGTTATATTTTACAGAAGAATTTATTAAAAACAGTCAATGGAGTTAATAGAAACTTTACAAGAACACTGTCAAAAGAAATGCAGTATAAAATCAATACTTAAGATCTTTGTAACTGCCAGCAAAGAAGAAACAACATGCCCTTTAAATATTTTAACAAATGACAAAGCTATGGCATTAATGCTAAACTGGTTGGCGTGGCATGGAAAAAGTAAAGAGCAAATTGAACTGCGTATAGCTGAACCAGAGAAACAAACCGTATATGCAGTTGGTATACGATTGCGAAAAAATGTTATTTATGTCCGCTATGTACATAATACACCAGAATTGGTGAACAAAAGATTGCATCATTGGTATTACACGAGTACTTACCAAACATTGTCTGTTCAAGACATAAAAGACAGTGTTGAAAATGCCGACATCCTCAACATGCTAGGTACTGTCTGTAATACAAGCGAAGAAATAAGCGATTTCGACTGGGAACTATAAAAATAAACTGGAATAATTTACGAAAATAGACAAAGGAATTATTATTGTTATAAGAAATACACGAAGGTGCGTAGAGAGTATTTAAAAACGCGATATAAAAGCCTTAAAGTATATATATGTGGGTAAAGATGCAACGCTGCCCAAGCCGATAATGCACGGTTGCCCGGAAGTAATGGAAAATTTTACATATGAGTACTGGGCAAGTGGCACATAAATGACGGGCAAATGGCACATAAGCAACAGGCAAGGCTGCATACAAGTGTGAGGTGAAGTTGCACGGGAGTGATATGGGAAGTTGCATGTAAGCGTTATATCATGTTGAAACACATAAGGTAACAACGCAGAAATGGTTGTGAAACTTAATTGTGCAATGTTGTTTTCGAATTGTACAATATGTTGTTGCATCATGCAACAACATATTGCATGGATGGGGCAGCGTCGCTTATAAAATGGGCAAAGCGTACAAGAGCCCAAGTGAAACGTAGGAAGCTGACGTCATCCTGAAAATGAATAAAAATTGACGCCTATATAAGATACAGCTCAGATTTCGGAAAAAAAAACTTGTCGTATGGACATGATGCTTGCTGTACTGAGGCATGCCCTTTGATCTCGTGATAAGGGAGGGTTCGGTTGGAAGCCTTTTGTCATGTTTTACAAGGGAGGTGCTTGGTGAAACAGGTTCCCTTGGGCAAGACAAATTTAAGAGAAAAAGGCTGTCGCGAGTATGCAACAGAGCGGGACGCCGAGTCAAATTACAGAGAACGAATGCGGTCGTGAGCATGTAAAAGAGTGTGGCTCGATACAGGAAACAATTATGAGCGCAGTACTGCATGAAGGAGAGATTTGAACTCGCGCTGGCGAAACCTGAAACGGTTGTGTTAAAGGCGGTTGTAGAGAAGAAAGCCTGAATTTAAGTTGTTAGTATGAACGCTGATAGATTGTTAGTTCTCTTTAGATTAGTTTAGAAAGCTATGCGAATGTTTGAATGTTTACTTTAACAACTGCACAGTGAAATTAGTGAATGCAGTTGAGTGTGTTGTGTAATGGCGCAGTTTGAATAGTGAACGTCATTACTGTATCAATGTATATTGCCGTTGGAAAAATAAGAATACAATAAGCTCTGTTTAAATTGTATTAGTGATCCCAATGCTTGTAAATTGCAGGTATTGTTGATTGCTGTACTGTCTCTGCTGCTGTCTGTGTAAGATGAAGGTAGAGGGGTCAATTTAGAACCACAAAGGGATAGTTAGAAAAACGGTGTAGTATAATAAACATAACTTTTCTGACTCTTTTAAGTTTGTTAATCTAGCCAATTAATATTCCTGTAAAACGTTTGTGGAATTCAGCAATGCTTCCTAATGTTTCTTTTCACATAACTACGGTTTGATATCCTATTAGGTCTTCCTTCCACTTAAATGTCTTTTCTAATATTTCTTCAGAATTTCTTAGAATCGTGCAGGGTACTTGCAAACATGTCTAATTTATTGTCCTTTTCGTATCGCTTGCGGCAAGCTCTCGACTAACCTTTGAAACTGCTTTCGCATTTCTTTTGTTTTCAGAGAAGGGGTCATTATCAAGCGCAACATTTTGTATGTAGCGAAAGCATTTCTAGCGGAATGGTATGTCTTTCAGTGTCATTCTTCCCAAGGAATTGGTATTTGGTATTACAGTGTCTTCGGTCATAATCTATGAAGGAAAGAATTAAGCATAAATGATTAAAAGCGTTGAACAGTTTTGAAGCTAGTTAACAGCAAGCCTATATCAAAAGGATTTCCGAGTTTTTTTTTTCTACCCACGTTCGTGCAAGTTTTCATAGGAGCAAAAACTTGCAAATCGTACGGCCCACAGGCCAAATCCGGCCCGCGAAGCCAGTTCACCGAGGGCAAAGACATTTTGTCAACATTGAAAGAATAGCATATTTACGAAAAATTCGCTGATTTGGTAGAACGTAACATACCCCGAAACAATCACATTATGTAAAATATCCGGCCCTCGGACAAACAAGTTTTGAGTCCCCTCGTCTAATGTTATTGTGCACTGTACTAGGGAAGTATCAGGAGACATGAGGCTTCAGGGAGAAACGTTTTCCAGCGAGTTTGTTGTGCCAGAATATCAGAGCACCTGCAGTATTTGCTCATTAACGTATGCTGTGCATCTGTCACCGAAGTAGCTACTTCGAAGTCGAGGCATGTGGCCAAAAGGCAGCTGTGTCAAACGTACAATAAATTTTAATATCGCATGTTTTTTGCCTCACATACATGATGGTCAACGATCATGGGCGTCGTAAGGATTTTTTCCAGGGGGGGGGCAGTAGGGGATTTTCCCAAAATATTTTCCAAGGGGGGCCAAAAGTGGTAGAATTTGTTTTTTACCCCTCGAAATTGAAAAAACAACCTTTTTTTGCTAATTTCAAAATTCAGGGGGGCCAAAGCCCCCCTTCCGACGCCTATGTCAACGATCAGGATTTTTCGGTTTTCTTCCAAAAAGCGTTTTTTTTTATAGAATTGACGTGAAAACTTAAGCTGCTACGCGTAAAAAGGGGTTATTTCTCACACAATCTCTTCGAACTCATCCATTGGCTGAGGCCACACCACGCCATTGGCAATTTGTTGCCACTGGTTATGATTGGTATAAAACAAACGGATTTTGCGTACTTAAACATCTTCCTTTTGAGTCCACCATTTTTGCAGATTAGCGCTTTCTGTGCAAAGAAGGCGCTTGTTTCAGACACGCTCGGTGTAAACAATGCCACAAAAAATCTTTATTTCATTTTTTTAATTGTTCAGCGATAGGAATTGTTACACCTGCTTTCCAGACGCAAGAAAGGAGAACATCACGAAAAAACAAAATGAAAGCTTGTGAAGTAAACACCAAGGAAGGTAGAAACAGTGATGTGAGTTTGGAAGAACGCTAAGTCGAATGAGCAAGGAGCTAACCTAAACAAAAAACGAATTTTTCTGAGGCACGACTGTTAGTGATGAATAATCAAAACGCGGTTCGTTTTGTGAGGAATCACATTAAAACCCAAACATTTATTAGCGATTCGTAGTTTTTATTCTCGGTTTCTGCAAGGGTCTCAAGTCTCAAATTATCGGTTCCCAGCATATCTGTTTCCCTTGGGTCTTGTTACTGATTACCGTGTACCCCTCTACAAAACATCTGAAAGGACATGAAATTGAAACTTTAATTTTAATTTGATATGGAATCTGTGTGAGATTATCACTGATTAAAAACACACAAAATCATTCAAAACAACGTTAAGCACTAGTCTACAGTTAAGCTAACAATTGAATTCCGATTTTTTGCTTGTTAGGAGTTATTTGATCAACCTCAAGTACCCCTGGAAAAGTGAAAATGGGGGATTCGACGAGCTCTTTCCTGGGGTTACATAACGACGAGTTCCTGGGAGTAAATGTACTCCAGACTGAGAACTTCCCTGCAAAGCATCGATAGTAGCGAAGAAAACTACCGGAAGTTTCCCGCCCACGGCATTCTAACCTACTAGAAATGTTTTCGTGCGAAGGGAAACATGGAGCATGCACCGTGTATGGTTTAAGTCAGAGACGATGGAAAAGACGGTTGAAAACAAATCCACGATAAGGTCGTATTATATAAGATCCAGACAAAAAGCAAAATTGATAATGCACCAAATTATTAAGGATTGCGAAAAAACAAAGCCGCAAAAACACCAAACACAAGGCAGAGAAACTCAAGCAATTTTTCTATAACCACCTAATGCGCTGCCCTCGCTGTTCTTTGCAAATGCTGTATATTTTCATATGAACCTAACAGTCAAAAACAAGCATTCCAAGCAGGCGATAGAACAAATAATAAGGATCGCGAACGCTGGCTGAGCCGATTTCAGTTGAGAAACACCGATACGTTTTTTTCCTAAAATTTCAGTATTTCGACAACAACACAAACAGTGCGGACTGTTGCAAACAGAACTTTGAGAAAAACTTCAGCGTAAAATAAGAAAAAATTTCGATCGCCAAAAATAGGTCTCACACTCCCGATTTGGAGGTACGCGCATTTGTGTTGAAGAAGCAGGCTCGCTTGGCCGTCGCCGTAACTATGTGCAAAAGTTTCATGTTTGCGGCAGCAACACAGTAAGAACTTTATCGTTCTGTCCCTACGCTTCCATCACATTCATCTGAGTGGGAACTGTGATCTGTTCGCAACACAACCTGCTTTTGATTTTGCGTGAACAGTGAGAAAAAAGCAATGATTAAGTTCAACGAGCAACACATGACAAAGGTGGAAAGGGTGAGGCAAGATTATCAGCGAAACGCAGCACAGATTGTCAAACCTCCGCAAACAAATATATGAGAACTGCGCACACGGCAATGATCACACAGGCAGACACCGCGAAATGCAAAGCTTCATAATCCTTTGTTGAAATAAACAGTCGCGATGGACTGGTCGCGCTCGCGTATGACATTTTGCAGTTCCGGTTCCAGCGACGACACTGGCATTGAGCTGCAACATAAAAAAATCACCAAAAAATAACAGCCTATTTCTCGTGTTTGGTTAACAAGATAATTCCTACGCGCACACAACATGGCATACATCGTGCGTTTGACAATATCGAGACAGCAGACACCAGCAGGGCTGGACAAACTGGCCGAGGCACCCCAAAGCAGGGGTGGATCCAGTGGGTCGGATCGAAGATCGCCCCCCATAAAGCCTACGAAAGTGACTTTGAAATTGTACATCTCGGAAAACAACATTCGCGATATAAAGCCATTTTGCAGTCCATTGTTTTGTCACAGCAGTGTTGTGAAGTATACTTCATCTCTCTTACAGCAGTGAACCCGCAATGAGACTTGACTACCAAATATTACTGAAACCGCCCCCCACCCCCCAACGTAACTGGATGGATCCGCCCCTGCCCCGAAGCGTAGTTCGCAACGGCATCACTTGTTTTTTCTCTAACTTACAACGATCTGAGCATTGATTCGACTTGAGACTCCGTTTCTCATTTTATCACACACGTTGTTGCTTAGTACAGTGGTTCCCAAACTGTGGTACGCGAAGGCCTTCAAACTGGTACGCGAGCCCTTTCTGTTCTTCTACACAAAAAGAATACATTTTGTTTTCGCACATCGTGTTCTGTTAATAAATTCCTGCATTTTTGTGTACTTCCCTTATTAGTCTCGAAAATGGCCATTATAATTTCTCACAGCCATGTTGTTCATGCCGCATTTGCATCAAGTCCATTTTGCCAAACTTTTGATCAAATGATGTTGGATAGATAGAGTTTTACTGGAGCAAAGTGTTTTCAAGGTGGTACGAGGTGTAAATACAGGTTCACAAATGGTACGCGATGGAAAAAGGTTGGGAACCACTGGTTTAGTAGAAGATGACTTGCGTAAGACTAGATGTTGTCTGCGTAGGCACTCAAAGTAAATGTTTGCTATGGTCTGGGCGGTTTGTTATCAGCGTCTTGTTGAGGCAAGCTGTGACAAACCATGTCGAAATCACAAGTAATTAGACTTTCTCAGCTCACAAGTCTAAAGAAAAACAACGCAAAAAAGCAATCCAAACGTTAAGGTGCGGGGTGCAATTTGTGATCTTATTTAAAACTCACGCTTCATACACACAAAGCTGCATACATTAAGTGACAACCTGCAAATCTCAAAAAAAGGGAGGAAGTGTAAGCTAAAAACGTGTCAGCGACCAACTACTAAGATATTTATTCACTGATTTTCAAAATCACTTTTCTTCTCGGGAGGACCGCGGGGAGAACAGCCCTGGGTTTCAAAACATCTTACGGTTTTCATCAACCTCTGATAGTTCTGCAGGCTCCCGTCCATGGCGTGACTCAGCCATTTGGAAGATGCAATTACGCTACCTTCCCCTTGACCAACCTCTGGGGCCTGTACCCGTGGGTGTATTCAGAAGGAATTGCCTCGTCAACATTTCTTGAAGCATTGTGATCACGTGGACAAACCATTGCGGCTGGGATCTCCGTATTCGTAGAAGTGGCTCGACATTCAGAGCTCTACGAATTTCACAGCTGCTTACTTCGTCGTGTAGCGTAACCCAGTGAACTCTTCTCAAAAAATCTAATTTTTGCCACACTTGATGTAACACCGAAAGCTTAGCGGTGTTTGAAGGATCCCGCTTTAGGAGCACACAACGATGAAGCTCACGTAATGCTGCGTTTGCTTTTCCAATTCGGGTGTCAACCTCTTTATTCTGGCTTCCATCACTGGTAAATGAAAAAACATCAGGTATTTGAACTTCTCGACATGGGGCAGCGTATTGCTGCTCGACATGCTGCAGCGTACGGTTGAAATTCACTCAAGAATGCAGTTTGGATTTTTTACCACCTAAGCTTTGGCGNTGACTTTGGCGTCTCAGTGTATCCCGAATGCAATGAAAGTTCGGCTTTTTTCTGAAGTCAGGCCTTTTAGGTCAATTTCTTCGTTCTGATCGGATCTTTTACCTCCTAGTTCTACCATGGGTGACATTTTTTGCCATCTTTCGCCACAGCGGGTCGTTTCTGTCCACATTTCCGACCAACTGCTGAGATGACAGCTATTTTGAATAGCTGCAAATGCTCTTGTACGTCCGCTGTGCATTCCGGAAGATCTTGAAACCACGACGACACGCCGTCTGAAAATGTCTTTTGTACATCCTCGTCCACCATGGCCTCTAATCTTTATCTGCAGGACCTCTTAGTCCAACACGTTCGTCCTGCTCGTTTTCTCCAGGGGCGATCTGCCGACAGTTCTGCGTTCTTTTGGACGCAAACGTCTAACAACGATTGAAACGGAGCAGTTGGCCGAAGAGATACCACAAGACACAGGGAATATCGTTTGGCTTGCTCAACCAGTTGGTGCTCTTTCCCGGCGAGCGATTTTTCAGTTGCCAATCACCAAATTATGGCAAAATGCTGCATACGTGCAGACCTCAAGTTTCCAAAGTCGAAACATTCAACCGGTCGCTCCGTTTACGCAGCGACTTTTGCGAAAACGGGGGTACCACGGGTGCACTTGTGTAGGAGAGGCCTTGCATTGTGTCTGCTGCGCGAGCTGACATGGCAGCAATCATTACACATAAAAGGAAAGGTTACGTGTTGCGCCTTCACTTTTCTTGAAAGGGGGGATCAACACTCGGCAGCTTGAACGTAATCGAATAAACAAGAAAACCGAAGGCGTTCCATAACTGCGTGGCTTTGTTTGATCGTTTCAGCCAGCGAGGTTCTTGCTGCACTAAAAATTCACAAGTATAGAGAAGTCGGTGACAGAGTTCCAGTGACCGGAGTCAAATGTTTTTCTAGTACTTCACTTATCATTCTTCTGACGTCGACAAGTCTATATGTAATTATACGAGTTAAGCGGCATTCTTGAGCTAAAAATCATTGTCGTTTGGAACTACATACCAAAAAAACGGCATCCAATCATTTATTTTATTTTACAAAGAAGCAAAGAGCTGGTCATGTGTGCTTGATGATCAACACACATTCAAATCCAATCATAAATTGTCTGTGACTCTATACTAAACTATAATTTGGACATCAACTTCAGAATTGGATGAATTCGCTGACTGTCGGAATGTAGTCGTCGACGAGACAAGGTCAACAGGATTTTTCGGGGGCCCACCATTTTGACCTCAGCTTGAGTAAAACAATAATAATGTTCGTGTGCAAAACTGAACATGTGCTGCAGCTTACCGTAAAATTTGCATGAAAGTGGCAATACGAAGGTTGTGATATTCAGTTGTGGTCTGTCAGTGTCATATTCAACAGGTTTTTGCAGACACCAGAAAAAAAATGTGTGGTATCGATATTATTAACCTGTGCCGTCTATTCTTTCACCCGATCAACTTTGGTGACTGCACGCCTAGGCCAATCGAACTGGTGACGCGTGGCATCTTCACCTGTGCGTGACCTTGGCCCACAGACCTCAGCTCAGCACCGTTTCGCACCAGCAGAGTTCCAGCGTCATGTGTCTAAGGGAATTGTCACGCTTGAATAAACAGTCCCGGCCGTCAGCGAAAAAGTAGGGTACACAGGTGCTATAGTGTTGGCGTCTCGAATTTCGATCGGACTGAAGTGAATGCCAGACGCGCGTGTGGAAAGCGCGTGTGTAGCCAACGTCAAAAGCTGGAAAACAATGACACTTCCAGGATTACAGAAACCGCACGGCGTTTGTGTGGCGGTCGAATTCTGGGTCAATGCATTGGCGAGGTAAAACTTGACACTTTGCTGCCTTGTCAAGTAAAAATGCTTTGAGCGAAGAAACATATTTTCATTGCGTGAACTACTGCCGTTGCAGCCGAGCATCGGACAAGTCACAGAGAAAATTTAAGCAGAACTTTAATATTATTTTTTGTTTCCGACCATGAGCTGTCGCCAAACAGAACGTCGCGTTTGGATAATATTTGGGAAGTGCGCATCATTGTTAGAGTTGAAAACACCACAACAATATTGGCAACGGTCGAACCAACACAAAATAAAAAAAATGAAAAAGGGAGGATCCAGAAACGAGGCGGCCGCAAAATAAAGCAAGAAACACTAATTCACAACGGCGCGGGGGTTTCTTCGCCAATTGCAGCAGCGGTTGGAGAGCAGCAAAAACTCGAAATCAACATTATAAATAATCTCTTCGTCTGTGAGATTCACAACGTTACTGACATGAAAGATCACTATGAGATCGACAGAAATTTTGATAGTTAAGACGTTGTCGCAAAGAAAATCTAAAAGTGCAAACACAACTCGAATCAATACCGATTCCCTTGTGTTTCACCCTGGGGTTTAAGTAGCTGCCAGGTTCTCAACCCTACCAAAGATGATAATTTCAATCCTACTGCACTGTTAAGTACTACAAAAGTTGTTTGTGTGTGTTTATTTTTGTTTTTTATTTTTTGGAAATCAATACAATCAAACAGGCGCACTGTTAACTGACACTGATGATTGGATTTTTCTACAGTATGAGATTTGGTGACATATCTCTTATAACATCACAGGCCAAGTGCAAATCCTAAATATAATTATTCACTATTGAAAACGCACTCTTAATCTTCTGCGGCCAAGCACTTCTAAGCAAACTTTTGCAAGACCAGCATTCCAGTGAGCATCAGCTTGAAATCAAAACCAAACAACAGTCAATCGGCCCGCATCGAAATATTCGAAACAGGCAACGGAAAAATTTGCTGCAATGAAATACTCGCGTGTTGCGTCGCGACAGAACTCACCTTCGTTGAGGGAAAAGTGCACAGCAAAGTGGAGTGGCGAACACCAAACTGAAATGAAAAAAAAAACGGGTTTACAATTAAATACATAACATAGTTTATATTAAAACTACGTCTATCGAAGTATTTCGGCAATGAGATGAACACACTCACCAGGCTCCCACGATACCCACTTGAATCGGTGCATTCATCCATGGATATGCCTGTTGCAGAAATAAAGACTGGCTGTAATGCCTTTCCTGTCTTCACTATTTGGTCAAATGTAACGATCATGAGCATACCTTTAAAAATTTTCCTTGAGCCAGTCGATTCATAATCAACGGAGGTATAGCTGAAAAAAACGAACGCTCTTATCAAAAGGTTTTTGAGAATGGGAACCGAATGCAACATCTCCAGCTAACCCTGTAGTGTATACACGAAATGTGGACAGGATCTGGAGGTTACTCAGGCCCGGTCCACATGGCTGCTCAGTGCAAGTGTTTTACACCAAATAAATTAACAACGTCGTTAAATCAGAATACTGATGCCATGAGGTTCGTGTTAATGGAGTCGGCCGACGTTAGTGGCAAGGTGGTGAAAAAACCAAGGTGAACACAGTTGCAAACGCGAAGTATTCGAACCCCAGGGCGTTGGAAAGAAAAATCAGATATGAGTCAGTGAAATGCATACTCGACGACGTGACCTTTCAGCTTCACGAAAAAGTGAATTTTATTTAAAAATCCATTCGGTAACGCGACATGCAACTCCTCAGTTAATCCATCATTTGCTGCGCAATCAAGTGAATAAGATTTGATGACGCGTGTTTAACAGTGAGAGCAAAAACATATTTTCTTCTTCGCTCGATAATAAGCAGGTCATACGCCGATTCCAAAATCATTCTAGACCCTTATCCTAACATTCATTTGTTGCATTTATCGCATATCCCACCATAGGATATTAGTGCTTTTCGTACACGTAACACTATGATTGCTGCAAATGACTCTAAAGATACTTTTTTCATAAGCTTCCCTACGGTTCTGCCGTTCTATTCGCTCAACTCTCTTCTTCGTTTGGATTGACAAACTGACTGCCATGATTAGGCGTTTTCAAAGTCTACTCAATTCCTATTCTCTTCCAGCGAAACACATTTCTGCCAATCACAGCATGACTGCAGTTAAAGTCAAGACAAGAAATAAACTACTTATGAAGCGTCTTCAGTTAAAAATTAATTTGTGCTAGCAACAGAGCTGGCCGAGAGTTTAACCCATATGGTGTTTCGCCAACCCTTTGTGATTCAAACATGGCAGAACACAATCATTAATTCGCTAAACATTAAGACTCTGATATTTTGTATTTTCATCAACATAAATTTAATTTCTGCTCTTTAATGCTGTTGTTTTTTCTCTTGCTGCATTCGTGTTGCTTCGTGATTTGAGTCACAATAATGCATGATTAAACCATTACCACAAACGAAGAAGAGAGGTATAGTGGTATTTTTTGAAAATCCTGAAGCTTGTTTAGTCATGAAGAACAAGCTTCATGGAATGGTTTTGTAGAAATTTCAGTTTGTTTAGTGCTCAATATAGTACAGTGAAGGTAATCACGTTTTGATTCTTTAATTAGCTTCATTTTTCCGACAAGGCGCACTGTAGCACTAATCGCTACCAAAACAATGTTGTCTTCCATAAATTTGCTACTTGTTTTAAAACGTTGAATCAACCTTGTAGAGGTGATCAGTGCAAAGTGTCTTAGCCAATGGCACATGAGCGTAAATCTAATATTACAACTTTGGTGAATTGTTGACAAGTAGTGATAATGTGTGGAAAATGTACCACATCGAAATTTAGTTAATTATACTCACAAAAAAATAATGCGGTAGGAATATTCACTCAAGACACAATGTACTACTGGCGGTGGCGGCACATGTACCCCACTTTGGAAACCCCTGCAGTTTGGGCAGATTAATTATGAACAAAAAGCACCATTGATACAGGAAAAAAAACTGCGCAATAACCCCTTGCCCGAGCAGCGCAGTTTTTATTTGTCAGGCCAGTGTTTTTCAACCGGGGTTTTGCGGAACTTCAGCGTTCCGCGAGTTGCTGCCAGGGGTTCCGCCGAAAGTGCCTGGGACGAAATTCCCAACCGCAGTTCTATGCCGTTGTAGCAATATAGACATTTGGATCATTG
>JGI24159J19872_10004930_pt1 | contig 17138 bp, 6 predicted proteins | sample Ectturendosymbi4_FD_19872 | JGI IMG/M metagenome (IMG submission 19872) | reverse complement strand
AGAAAGATGAACGCCCGTGATGTATATGCCAGGGCTCCGGAGCCGGAGTGCAGGAGGAACCAGGCATTTTGCAAGGAGCCGGAGCTCAGATTAAAACTTAGGAGCCAGAGATCAGTTTAAAATTAAAAGAATGATTGGTAGCATACTAGTATTGTTTTGCATGGTTGTACATTTTCAGGAATGTATAAAAATGCAATGCAAACAAATGTGGACTTTTCTTGAAGTTTTTATTTCTGGACACAAACTTTGTGTTATCGGCACGGTAACCGTCCTTTTCTACTAAGCTTCGCAGGTCAAATTGTGCTTTACTTTGCCATTCATAACTAAGGGCGTACGCAAGCGGGTTGGGGTTAAACCCTCCTCTTGAGCTTGATATTTTACGAAAATTGTATTACCTGCGCATAGGGGATTAATTTTTTTGCATTTTTTTTGCTTGTTAATTTGTCGACTTAATGCAAATACCACGCAATGAATTTGCATGCGAATTTCAAGGAATATTGTAAATGGACCAAAAAGTAATAATTAGGTTTGGGAGGAAATCTGGATTATAATCTGCATCCAAAAACCACCTCATTTTTGCAGACCTTTCGTCCGCTACGCATGTTTTTAAGATTGTGTTCCGCGATGGTTCACTTTATCCTAAAGAATTGTCTTTATTTTCTCTGCTATGGCTGATCAGCGCAAACTTTGTTAAAACGTTGGTTTGGAAAACATCAATATGACGTCAAATTATGACGTCACAAACAATGCACACCAAATACAAATAACACCATATGTACGCCACTGAATGAAAAACCCTCCTCATGAAAATTTTCTGCGTACGCCACTGTTCATTACTGCGTATTATGAGTGCAAAATATACGAAGTGAGAAGTTTTCAGCCATTAAAACTCAAACGTAAAATTCTCAGTAAGGTTGAAGAAAATGGAGATGTTGGTGGAGCCAAACTGGCAGCAAAAACGTTCAATTTGAAACGCCACCTCAAAAAACATCGTGTTGATATTTTCAAACGTGTCGTAGAAAAAAATGAAGCTAAGACCAGTCAAACAACTGCAAGTAATGCTGTATGTAAAAAAGAAACGCTGTCAAAATTTTTCCACTACGAAAAAGTTACTATGTCAAAAAAAATTTTAAAAGCATCTGATTCAGTTAGAAAACGATATAGCTCCTATAGTGCTATCTTCACCGTCATTTACGAAGTTACTTGGAGAAATGGCTGACAAACTGGGTGTGTTATTAGAACGAGAAAGCATGAGGAAGAAGATTTTATGTGAAGCGGATTCGCAGAAAGACAAGTTAAAAAAACACGTTAAAGTGTGATATATTCTTTTATTTTTGTGTATTAGATATATTTAATTTTCCAGTCCACTTGAGGCACACCAAGACGATTGAAAATATTGATGTGTAAAAAAAAGACAGCAGCCAGAGCTGGAATTGGAGCCACGCTATGAAACAAGAGAGCTCCGGAACCGGAACTACGCTCATGAAAGCAAAGAGTTCCGGAGCTGGAGCCGGAGACATGTTCATGAAAAGGAAAAGCTCCGGAGCCTGAGCAGTTTCATTTTTATGACGGCTCCAGAGCCGTGGTATATACCCACGTTAGAATACGAGNGAGAAAAGCGCTTTTGCGTTGAATCGTTCGCTCGTATCGAGAAACGTGACCAAAATTACAAAGAAAAGCTTTTGCNGTCACTCAGAATTAGCTTTTGCGTCAAACGCTTGCTTGCATGAAGATTTGTTGTTACGACGTGAGTAAAGATTACAGTAAATATGTTTAAAAGGCTTTAAACATGTTTCTATAACCTTTTAGCATTACTTGATCGGCGTATTATACCAGATGGACTCATCAACATTGAGGCACTAAATTTCTAAGCCGGTACTGTTCACAGTCGAAAAATTTTTAGTAATTATAGCATCTATTGTTCTTTGCGTAAATAGCCACATGCTGTTTCAGCGGTTGTCTACGCAGAGTACCAATCGTTTAACATCATAGAAGTTTTATCATCTTTCTGTAGTTTCTAAAGCGCAACAAGCCTAAATCAAATAGTTCTTAATCAAGGGAATAACAAGTTGTTTATAACACTTCACAAAAAGGTTACAACATACTATTGACCTTACTTCTGTCATTATTACATTTTGATGTGTTATTGAGTATGCTAAAAGTAAATCACTCACCTATATGTAGAACCTTATAATTTTCAGAGAAGTTGTTGTTGAGTGTGCTTTTCAGAGATGTCTCACTGATTTCACTTTCGAAAGGTTTTACAAGCCAAGTTGCACAAGTTGGGGCTCCTAAATCCTTAAACATTGAGCTACTTGTTAAACAGAGAGATACTAGCTATACGTTAGTTTGACATGCAATTAGAATGGCCTGAAAAAAATAAGCAAAACAAGATTTGCTGGTAACACCATTCGTTATGTTAGACAGAGAATGACCCGGACAAGCTAGCACTGCTCAGTCACAAATCTGACTTCGTCGTGTTTCAGTGAGTAACCATTGTAGATTGAAATTGGCGATAGCTGCCGGGTACTTCAAGACCTCTGAAGGACGTTGCCATGACCCGCCCGAGAAAAAAAGCATATTCAATAAAATTGACAGTTTTTGTGATGGTGACTAGCGTGGTGATAAGAACTGCATGTAAACCTAATAAACGTACTTTTTGCTGAACTTCCCACGGCTTGGTGATTGAAGAAAGATCACAGGTAGTCATCATCATTGACATCAGCAGCATGCGGTTTTCATTGGTGAAATCCCTCTCTTCAGGCTTTTTTTCCAGCAAAGCTTTGAAGCTATTTCTCCGCCTACGACGAAGAGTACAAAACTCAAGGCAGTTTTTTCTTGGCTGCGTCATGAGCTTTGCAAGTGTTCCAGCTCAAACATACTCAATATAAATCTTGTTGCGAGCACATGGTGGCCACTGCTGAAAGTCTTTTTGCACAGGCAAAATTTAACACTTTATGTCGAATGCAAAAAGCTATCATCCTGAAAACTGGTTTCATTGTTGACTCAGTTTTCGAATACTAGCTACGAAATATCTCGAACAAGGTTTCAAGAGGCCATATGCATCTTCAAGCATTAACTTGCCCGGGCGTTTCATTCCATCAGTTTTTTTTAATGAAGAATTAAATGTTGAGGATTGGAGAAACAAGCATTTTTGCTGCGAAACGTGGGAAAAGCGTTTTGTGCATTATAATGATCGGCGTATTTCTCCGCTTTCAATGATACTTTCAGTTTGATTTTAGTTTAGGGCAGGGTTTTTTTAAGGCGTTTTAGGGACCCGATTCGGCCCGATTTTCAATTCTAGGGACCCGATTCGGGTCCCTAGAATTGAAAATCGGGTGCCTAGAATCAGATAAAATTATCATCGGGTCCCTAGAATCAGAGAAACGGGTCCCTACAAGTCTATACCGGGTGCCTAATATTTTCCTTAAAACAAACCCTGATTTAGGGTAAGAGTGTCAATGTCAAGGCTGCCTTGCAGCAGTGACACCACCACTGGGGCAACCTGGATCATTTGTCACGCCAAACTACCAACAAATCTTTTACAATTGATCCCTTTCTTAGAAAACGTAAGCTTACATGTAGCACTACTCAAATGCAACTACTCCATATTTTCAATGTGCACCTAGGATACAATCCCTGAATCGATATTCACCTTTACCAAGCTTGTTTCCTGGGTCACCCCTCGAGACAAATTACAATTGCGGTGGGGCATAATCAACAGTCCTCCATAAACGGAAAATGGTTTGGACAGCTTCCTTGTTTGTAAACTTCAAATTTGCGTATATTGCTTAATGTTTTCACACCCACACACAGCGAAGTTCTGCACAACTCACACATATATGGCGTTGACAAGGAGCGCAGGCATACAGTATATGGAACAACACCAGCATAGATATGTGGCGTTAACAAAGAAAACACGCATGGATGACGCTTACACGGTAACTTCGGTACACAGCACCGCTGTAATATGGTCTAAGCCAGGGTCTCAAAACTGCGGCCCGCGGTCCAAATCCGGCCCGCGAAGCCGTTTTTGTCAACAATGAAAAATATATTTACGAAATATTTGCTGATTTGGCAAAATGTAACATATCCGGAAACAACCGCCTGACGTAAGATGTCCGGCCCTCGAACTGTTGTGTAATCGCTTATGTGGCCCTCTGGAAAAAAGTTTGGAAACGCCTGGACTAAGCTAAGGAGACCAATTCGACAAATGTACGTGGGAGGCTGCGAAGGACACGGGTACGTTTGCGCAGCAGTCCTCTCATACATTGTGATGGGGTGTTTGTCTCCGTAATTTTAAGATCATAAACAAAGCATTAGGTTAACAAGTTAATCCGATATCAAAAGCTGCTGGTATTTCGGAATACGAAGGCGAAGTTTTGATCTTCACAACCATTCGCCAATGATTGACAAACTAATATGTAACCCATTTTACTTCAAGGTTACTTGGGCATTAGAAAGAAATAAAGTTAGACGAGGAAAGCTAAATTTCTGATGAGCTGGACTGCGGTTACTTAAAGCAAAGTTTCCCCCGCACCTGGAAAGCTGCATAATGAGCAGCCGACCAGATCTTTGATCAAATTTTGGTTAACAAACAAAAATCACAAGATGACTAATTGGCAATGCTCAGTACATCAACTGCAGTAATTCTGGTATTTTTGATTGCAATTAGCCGGTTAATTTTGTTTATTAGAAATATAATCGTCTGCATTAAAAGCAGTGCACATGGCAGTTTTGATCATTAAGGGTTCGTAGTTTGTCAACTGTAATCACTAAACTTTGCATCAAATTAAACAGTAGAAAACTGTAATTTAACTAAACCTTATAATTAAGCTCACTGTTTGACTCTCCACCTGTCCAGCACGAATCGAAAGATTTTTAATGACTGGCATACAAAGTTCCTGAGATATTAGCAAAAGTGGGTGATAATTTTTTGCATGATTGCTACTCGCATGAAAGAATATAACGTCCTTCAAAGAATCATAAATAAAAAAGCCAAAGCTAAACCGCGAGACTCACTGAAAGTATAGGGCCAAATCCGTGGCAAGTATAGCGTACTTCATCATTTCGCATGCATCCGAAAATTCTTTTTCGGTAAATGACTCGAAGATATTGTTCCCTTCCATGCTGCTGATTCTTAAACAGGTGTCGTAGTGGTGATTTTCAAGTGTTGACGTATTGTAAAGAATTGCCAGTGGAGCCCCAGCCCTGAAAAAGCGCTGCTTTAATTTTAAACCAAAGATTTGCTCAAAGTGATATAGACTAGAGCACGATACTACTGCAGTCGTTTAACTACTTCAAGAAGCATTTTGTGTGGCATACAGTGCGCAAAGAACTTGAAATTCCGGGAAAGATGCACCACACTTGTGCCAGGAGCAAGGTTATACGAGTACGTAAATCAATGCAGTTAAAATTCTGTTTTTGAAGTGTACCTTTTACTATTGTGCTGCATGACGCGAAAAATGCCTTATTTTCAAAGGTTGTTAAAAGCACATATCGCCGTCCAAACAACAATGAAGGGCAGAGTTCACAATGAAGGTTTACCTGATAAGAAATGCGTTGTTAGTTCCACGATGGTCGATGTCATGGCAAAAACAAGCAACAACCAAGGTGAACTTCTCTCTATCAGTGAAGAGTTTGGCAAGACCCGGAGTCTGTAAATGGATGCGATACTATGTTGAGTTTCTCGATTGAACTTCGCCTACAGATACAGTTCGAGCATTTCTGTATGCGGCATCGTCAGATACACGGTTCTTGCTGATGCAAGGTGAGGTATGATCTTTTGTTAAGGCGTGCGATCCCAGTCGACCAAGTGCTAGTGCACACGCTACTACAGATTGTACATAAGCATTTGATTTTATTCGGTCATGTATAAAACGCTTTCAACATGAAAATCAAGAGAAAATACACGAAAGTTAACCAAATCATACAAGTCATTATGTCTAGGAACATGAACTTCCAGTTAAAATCCAAGAAGTTTTTTAAGTACGTTGATTTGCTAAAGGGGTAAAACCTTACCAAAACATACAAAGGGTGATCAACGCTAGCGTGAAGAATGGATTTGCTTTTGACCCAGCAACTAAGGTAAATCAACAAGTCTTATTTGGAGGTTATGGCAATCTCATGTAGCGCTAAGGAAAGCGAGAAATATTGAGGAAAAAACTTTAAAAATAACAAATGCCACCGATGTCCATGACAAGCAATAAAAAGCAATAAGTGAAAAGACAAGAACCTTTAAACACCCAGCTATATCTCATACAAACAAATGCGTTGCATGAATACCAAAAACTATCTCCTTTCACGAAAATAACTCACATGGGTATTTCAGCTAGAGTTACTAAATAGCGAGAGTCAGTCTTTGCGCTTCTGCAGAAGGCGACGGGTCCGGCTTTTCATAACTTTACCTGTGAATACAAAGTTATCGAACGGCCGAGCCGTCGCCCTCTGCAGAAGCTTAAGACTGACTTTACTGTAGCTGTTTAGGAACCTTAATGCAGTGGTGCCAGCCAGGGTTACGAGGTCGGAGGTAAAATGTCCGACTCCAACACAAACTCCGACCTTCCAAAATTTCCGACTCCGACTTCGACTCCTTAACGTAACGTGAATGAAGTTTGGCTGTCAACAATTTTGTCGCAACTAGCAATCAATGGAAATCGTGGTGCATAGCAAGAATTCTGTTTCAATAAAAGTTTCAAAAGAAATTGTACCATTTCAACAGGCACGAGTTAGGATTCCTAACTTAGGGGTGCGATGTAAAAAATAATTAAATTGGACTTCCGGATTCGGAGTCGGATAAAAATTCCGACTCCAACTCCGACTCCTAGTGTTCTTAGGAATCCGACTCCGACTCCACCCAAAAACCTCCGACTTCTTGCGATTCCGACTCCGCAATCCTGGTGCCAACAAGAAAAATGAGAGGAATGCTGTCGTCACAATGTTTCTGTATTGCCGCTGTCCTTTTCTAGCAAGAAGGGAACAGAACTTGTTGTCAAGGCCGGAGGGCGTCGAAATTAACCTTATTGTTCTAAGTTGCAGCAGGTACTTATGACGCCCCAGGCTTTATATAATAGCACAACAACGACGCAAAAGATTTCTGCTCGAAGATTTTTGACATGTACAGACAAACCACATAATGAAAAAGAAAAAATGAAAACCGCAAGTTTCTAAAGAATTCCTACCGTGTCGTCTTTTCCCAATCGGTCGAGTAATAAGAACATGGTGTGCGCTACGTTCAGTCCGTGCCTCCAGTTGTGATAATAGACTGGTCTGTAGCAATGTCTGACGGTAATAATCCACTTTAGCATTGTCTGATAAATAATAACACGCAATTTAAAACTGAAGTCATGTAACGAAAGCGAATCTAAAGCATTCAAGTCATATTGTACATGTAAATGTGATCAAGTTTTTTTTATCAAAACTCTTTCAGAAAATCATGCAAAATATATGAGCTTCACGTAAAAAGGACGTTCGGTAATCGTTACTGAAAAATCTATTTCGCAAATGGAATAGCGGCCTGTCATAGCTTGGATTTAAGTAGCACCTAAAAACCTCAAAAGCGACCTTTCCCCAAATTGCGCTTATTAGTACAATTTCCTATCAGTATGCTGCATGGACAAGTCTTCACCACGTAGGTGCCCATAATCGGTATGTTATTTAAGAACCTCACAAACTTTTACTTTTTTGTTTTCTTTAAGACCGTAAAGAAAGTTTCGATGACCTTTCAAATTTGTGTACGCAGCAAGTACAAAGTTTGAGTGAAACAATGTACGAAATTTCGTAAAACGTAGTCCCTCGCACGGCAAACACCATTTCATAACGCAGTGAACCTGACAAAAGACGAGTCCTTCAGCAAAAGTTAATCTTGTAAGGTGATGTTTTTGACGCATCATTTTAATTTTTAAAGGCCGTGTGCAAGCAGAACTAACCAACCTAATGCAGTGGGCTGGTGTGTACTTTCAAACCGCTGCCTGGCTTATACTTTGCTGCAACGTTGTGATCGTGCACTTCTCCCACAGTCCCGCAAAGTTGAAAAGTATTGTTAAAAGTGAGAACTTAAACTTACCAAATAAACGGTGCTGCAAAAATTATCAGAGCAACGATCTTTTCACTTGTCCAGTACGTTTTGTATGTTTGACAGTGACATGTCATGTCACAAATACTGCCATGAACTGAGTCGTAACCAGCGGCGAAGTCAGGAGCACGATCTATCTCCCTCCTTTGATTTCTATGTTATGTATGCGTTTCGGTCCATTACAAATCTCGGATTTTGGCGAAACTTGTACAAAGTACCGAAAGGTAAATTTTCTTAGCGACAACTTTTGTCTCAACAGTCGCAAACGCTGTGAAACACGTCACTAACATACAATAGCCTTTTGTGCTAATTTTGCACGGTTTTCAACATTTTTTTCTCATGTTTCCTCTCATTTCATTCGTTTTTTTTACTAATTGTTCAGCAATCGTACATTCCAACTCCCCCTTTTGTAAGCTAAGAATCATGTGACCACGACGCGGCTTCAACATAATAGACATGCACTTGTAGTACTCGTCAGATTGCCCTTTGCCTCATGCGTCAGCTTCTTTGAGTGAACGGGATTTTCGATCATTCAATTATTGTAGTTCGCAATTTGCTTAAAATTATTGTGTTTCCAAAATTGCTTCACGAAATGCTAAACGTATGAAATAAAAATCAACCTGTATAGTTTAGAACGGTCTACATTTCAACAACATAGGCTACCGTTTTACAGCGAAAATGAAAGCAGACACGTGATCTTTTTTGCAGAGAACGTTTTTTCATTTGCTACTTCTGCACCATCAAACATTGGTCTGTCGCTAATAAAAGCAAACTATAATTGTCCATTCTTTTTTGTTATACGTTTCGAACTAGGTCATTTAAAGTTTTTCAAAAATGGGATTGTTGAAAAATATCAGATACACATTACACGGCTCGTTGAAACACTGCGATGGTGTAAGTATCATTGAATTCCTACGTTTCGTTCAATGTAAATATGTTTAAACGATTTCGACATATTCTCATATGGGTGTTGCATTGTAAACCTTTTCCTTGCACTTTCTTTTTTTCTTTTTTTGGCGGGTTGACAAACACTGGTACGAATTGTAATCTAACCAGTTACTGAAATGAGATGAAATTAGATAAAATTAGCAGAATGCTGTAACCAAGTTGAAATGAAGGTGCGAAAATTCAATTGCTACCACCGACTATGCCGAAAACGAGCCTGAACAAAAATTTAATGAACTAGCTGTCGTAGAATGTTACGTTTGAATGTTCGAAAACTTTTTGCTTGGCCATAAATGCAGCAGCGATTTGATTGCAACTGTGCGTTGATGCCGCGTTCCTGTTTCTTCGAAGAGTTTCAAGCCACACGTATCGGTCATCTGGTCATGCAGTCAGGTTGAGTTGGAGTCAAGTATGTTGCTTTCTACAGCTGTTGTTGTGTTTTTCGTTAGTTACCCTAAAAGCAGCCTGTGTTGGAGTAGCAGTGATTCATTGCTGATTCTGACCATTTCACTTTGATCACAATCCACTCAGGTAAATTTAAAAATAATCGCAATGTTTTATGAAAATGAACGCAGGGAAGTTGGAAACTTTATCAGGGCAAATGTTTCTTGCCACCAACCCTCTCCTTGGTGACATATTTTTCTCATCCGCCTGCCCTGTGGTGTGCATTACATGAAACGAAAATCTGCAGCAAAGCAATGTTAATAAATCCCGCTCCTGTGCGCACCGTCACGGAGGAATTTACGGAAATAGTTCCATAAAAACGAACAAGGTATTTTATGGCCTCGACGACTCTTTTTTGAACACTCCCAGGAAGTTTCGTGGGAGCATAATGATAAGTTTTTAAATTTTTCTGGTTTAAACCAGTGGTTCTCAACCAGGGTCCGCAAAGCGTTATCTAGGGGTTCGCGGGAAGCTGTAAAATTGAAGTTCAGTTTACATTGAACAGCACTTTTGCTGTACCGTTGGGTATATCATTATTCACCCTTCACTGGACAGACATTGCATTTGACAATGCTTTCGAGGCAACTGAGACAGCCTATCAGTATCATTATTATTGCATCATAGTTTGACAAGAGGATTGTCATAGTTCCAAAATTACAGTTCCAAACTGTTCATGGATCTGATGTAGCAGCTGGCAGCACAAGCTTGTTTCAATCTAAATTAAAGTTGAATGTTCATGTCCCTCACTGTCGAGGGGTTCTCGACGAGACAATCTGGACCCACAGTTTTTTCAGATCCCAGCGCTTTGACCCTAATCTGTAGGCTATACACTTATTTGCACCAATAAACTCAACTTTACTCAAGTCATTTATTGATCACTAGTGTGAAGCGGTACCATCATTTGGACCATAGGTGGCGGCCTACTAAAATTTATTCGTGGAAGTTTACCTCTGCAAACAGCTACACTCTGCGAGCACTTTAAACCTCCACAGAAAAGCCTGGCCCACTGATTTGTGTTCGTTAAGCGTGGCCGAGACAGACAAGAGGAGGGAGAAGTTGCAAACCGCGTGTTTTGGTCAAAATTGAGATATTTTGCACAAAGTGAGACAAAACCAGGACATATTACCTATGAGGTTAATAAATTTTTGCCTATATTTTTTCAAAAGTAGGAGACTATCCGGCGTCCCTGCTTACAGCCATCAGCAGTCAACTGTCTCACTGCATTACTTGCCAAGATGTCTGCATTGAACAGTCACAGGCGACAAAACGGCTTCCATCGTAACTTTAAGTGAACATTGAAGATTTGTTGCCATGTTATTGTTACACAATAAAGACCAACAGTAGAACAACCCGCTTCGAAATTTGGTAAAGGAGCGGATATGAGTGAAGTGCAAGCCCACGACTGCATGACACCAGAACAGTGAACCTGGCTTTTGTGCAGTGTGACTGTCATAGCGGTAGATAAACTGTCATTGCAAGAAATAACCCGAATCGGGTCCCTAAAACACCTTAAAAGAACCTGCTTTAGGGTTACTTTTATTGTGCATAGTTTTGTTTACAGTACAAAACCTTAATAACGGCAATTTGGGTGAAAAAACGTTTATGTTTACTTGGAAGTTCTGGCGGGGGCTCTTGTCCACTTAAAATAAGCTTGCAGTGTTGCGGAGGCAAAAACGTTTCGGAAGCACTGTGTTAGAACGATGGTTTTGAACCGTAAAACGCAGGTGGAGGGCAATTATGAAACGGTAGTTTGCACAGTAAGAATGTTACTCATGTCAACGAGTGAAGTTAAGGTGTTACCCTTTTTCGGACGACCACAACTCAAATGTATTGTACGCTTTTTGCAGCCTTCGGAGGCGAGGCGACACATCCACAACCTTAAAGCACGCGTTGCGTGTCGTTATGATTTAAAAACAGCCTTGTTCAATTTTGTGTGATCGAGATTGCGGCCTGATATCTCTTGACGTAGGCCTCTTTGGAGAAAAAGCGTCTTCATGAAAGAAGTGATACAGTAAGAATGTTACAGACCGGAATCTGAAATGGATTGACGCCGCTGTAAAAGCAGAACCCTGCGCAGGCTACCTGCGCCTACAAGTACTTGACACACCGTTCTGAATCCGAGGGACACTGACACGTTATGGAGATGCATGTTGTAACAGACAATCACTTTATTAAGAACACATGTGTAAAAGTTTAACCTCCCCACAACGAACCGACGTTTCAACAACCTTTCAAAAAAGCAAATGACATGAGTGGTAAAAGCCGATAAACAACAAAGAAATACTAATGGCCTGATAGTAATGTTCTGCTTGTCAGAAATTTCTGAGAGTAATTTTTTTCCACACAGTTAGCTGTGGATAAACATTTGCTCGTTCGCAGGGTCTGATGAAGTACAAACTTTTGTTTCATCCATACATCTATCAAAACGCGTTAAGGTAAAACCATTACGCTAAGGCCTAACTGAATTGTTGGTTTTTCAATTGCAGTTTCAACGCTAGAAGGATAAAATTAATATTTTTGTGGGGGTTTGAATTTTAAACTGCTTGTGCTCAAAGAAATTTCGACGCATTTGCTTCGAAAATAATCATAGTTGAAGGAAAACTGGCTAATTTTCCTTCAACGGTTAATTTTCCTTAGGTAATTATTCCTGTAGTTTTTCGGTGTATAATTTTAAATGTCAAATACATTACGATGTATATTGAGGCAATGCACACACGTTTGTCCTTTGACGATCTGTCAAAGTATACCACGCCATCCACTGCATAGGAACCCACCTGTTTTCTAATCTTGAATAGATTGAAAGCGTCCAAATCTTCGAACATTCTCATGCACACCAGAACAGTTTCGTCGTCTTTCATAGCGAGATCGGAAAATGTGAATTCGTACAAATTGTATTTCTCCCCTTCAGGGATCGGTTCGTCCTGAAATCATGGATAATTCAAGTTTTATCACAAGACATACCTTTCATTGAAACACACTGTCGCAACTAGTACGTTACGCTTTGCAAATTGCATTTTGTTTTGTGATCGTAAAGCCACTCCAAAGCAGAAGCAATTCTACCGTTGATCACAACGTTTGCAACTAGCCTGCACACTTGCTTCAGTAAAAATGGGTAACAAGTTTCAATAGTTTACAGCAAAAAATCTTGCATGTAGAAATGGTGAAAATGTATACCGTTTACATCAGCAAAGTAAGAAACCCCACGGAGTTTACAGCAGATCATACGTGTCCAAAATAGTGTGATTCTACGGTTTGGTTGGATTTGTTTCGTGCCAGTGGCTTTTCGAATTGTAGTTTCAATACTTAACTCTTTCAACGTTGTTTACGGAAACAAATGTGCTGCAATAATACACCATCAGAAGAACTTCCGGGGCAGAAAAACATCGGAACGCAGAGCTTTAATCCCCTGTCGTAGGGTGCAAGCACGTCGTGTATTTACAAATCACATGAAAAGTAAAATATTTTTGAACGGTTGACTCGAAAAGACTGAACTGCTGAATGTATGACCAGCGGGGAGGTCAAAATCGTCCGATTCGCGTGAACAAGCGTGTGACCTTTGCGGTTGCTAATTTCCTGTGGGATATGGTGCTCGTGTCTCTGCCGAGGACGAACGGGGTTCGGTTTTACGTCACGCGCGGATTATCATCATTCGCATTATGCACGCGAACGCGGTTTACTGGCAGTTCCAGCATCGCGGCCAGCGCTGAAGAGATTCAAAAACGGAAGACATAGCAGGCGCATCGGAAAAAAGATCTGTCCGCATTGCCGCTGACGCTGGGTAGCGCTGCGGTGCCGGCGAATGTCAACATTCAGGCAGCTTGCCAAAGCGACTACCAGCCGGGGCGTACTACTCAACGTCAATTCCGACAGCTTATCGATTTCGTTATAAAATGCGTATAGCCGCGTTTGTTAGCACACTGCATGGCTGCCGTTCAGTTGGGCTGAAAAGCGGAAATCTTTGTCTACTGAGCCGCGTTATTGATTTAGCAGCAGTCCACACGTTTGTTTACGGAAAGCGTTTGCTAAAGAGCTTTGTTGCATACGGCGAGATCAACCCAAACGAAACATAAACTAGTTGTTTATTTGTTGTGATAGCTATACTCTATTCGGTTGTCAGCTGTATTCAACTTGAACTAAAGAGGATGTAAGTGGTGGTTATTAGTTGCAGTCTGACCACGGGCCGAAATAAAGAACAGGATGTCAGCCACAGGCTACAAAAACATTTCGATCATAATCTGAAATATTACTCTTGTCCTCCGAAATTGAGATAATATTGCAACACAATTATCACCTACTGTATTATAAGTAAAGATTTTCAACTTTGAACCACAAAGGTCTAGCTTGAACTTTGAACAATGAAACAAGCACGCTGAAGAAGTTAAGAGCAAAATTTCTTTCTGCAAGCACTTTAAATCATCCAAACACAACTGTTTCGTGAATAAGTTTGGACAAACAACAGATACATCAGTAGTAAATAACGGCTGCGTAAGATTCAATGGTTCTTCTCGCTATGAAATGATTCTTGGATGATGACCTATTCGCTCTACATGGCATATATCAGACATGATTGGCCACAGTTTATCCTCACTGAAGTAATCTACGTTACTTCTTTATTTTTGATAAGCACTTCATGTTTTTCGAATTTGCTTTTAGTCAAAATAGCCAGGGTTGAAAGACTTCCCTTCTCGTTCCAAATTTTTTAATCATAAAATATTTTTTCAGCATTTGTCAAAAGATCAGCGAACAAACCAGACTGTGTAACATCGGCAAAAATGTTGAAGAAGGTAAATAGCAATATTTGGTCTTATTACGCTCTATAATCAAGAAGTTTGCCTTATCTTGGCTGCAATGATAGCAGCGAAATTTTACATCATTCTACGTAACGACTTACGTGACACTAAGATAGGTCGAAAAGCTCGAAAGGTTTAATTCTTCCTGGTTCGTACGGCTTCAGATACAAGAAAAAATAGTTTTTGATGACATTCTCCCATGCTTGAATGTTTGACAGGGCTATCGTTACGATAACATAGTTTTATTTGTGAAGAAACTTTGATTGTAAGCTTTTATTCAGCGTTAGTGGAGTAGAGACGAGACAGTGGATATTTCTTTTGCCTAAACCATCAAAAATTCTCTGGAATGAAAGTCGCCGGTTCTGATTTTGGAAAAGTACATTTGGCAAAAGATTTGTTTTTTTGGCAATACATAATTAGGGAAAAGTTTCTCAAAGTATTGTAGCAGACTATGGATTTCATGTTTCAACTAAGAAGGATTGACTGGGGGCATGTCTACTGCGAATCCAAATTGATCAAACGCTCTGAAAAAAAAACGTTGCAAACGTCAGGAACTGTATGAACTGATGTAACCTCTAAGCTGGTTTGCCGTTTCTGGAGGTTATTTGAGTTTCAGACGACATTCACCTCGACAACGCTCCTCCGGGTGTAAAAGTTTATAGCACTTTTTACGAGGCTGTTTTGTTGCTTTCAAGTAGGTGATAATTTACCCACCACAAACTTGCTCCCAAAAACACCGGACGCAACAGACTCGCAACGCGATCGTAACGAGCCTTGTACAACAGTTATGCCCAAACTTGACGAGAAGAGAAAAATTCTCATTTCCGATAATGTTTGTTAACGTTTTCGAGAGTGGTCAGTATCATCAAGGTTCCTTACATGTAAGTCACGCTCTAACTAGATCATGCTTTTTCAAATTGATTTTAACTTTGCTAACGCAAATATGTCACAAGTTAGGATCCGCTTGACTATATCTGTTGATTCGTGACAGTTGACGCATGTATTCATGACATGTTACGCACTTTCATCTTTTTCAACATCCTCATAAAGCTTCCATCACCTAAAAATTGCTTTGGCATTGACACCGCCAGCATGTACTTCATGTTTAATAGCGTGTCAGTCGTATCGCCTGCTGGGCTGCATTTCATATTGTTACTTAGTAGTACCACCATTCGACGGTTGCACTGCAGGGGTAAACCTGTTAGTTACAAATTTTGTTTTTTTTCTTCGCCTTTATTAAATTAGGACCAAGCAACTCAAAAATCATCGATGCAATGATAAGGCGTGTGTTGCCGTTCGGATAAATGTATGGGGCAGATGACAAACACTGCCCAAATGAAAAACGAATGATCGAGAATTATTAAAGGTAGGATTCGTTTGTCTCAAGCTTTGGCATCTGCGGACAAATTCCTCGCAACACCACCAACCAACCCGTTTGGAATCGGTTCGATGTGTTAACGTGTACACTGTTCGATGTGTTAACGTGTACACATGCTTTCGTCTACACTGATTCCGAATTTCTTTTTTCGGAAAAGTGTTCTGCTCCTGACGGGACATCGGTTAGGATAAATTAGTCTGGTTTGGATCTGGTTTCATGCAATTCACATGGAGAGTGATAAGATGTTTTTGAGATGTCTCATATGTAAGTTTAATTTTTTGTAATTTTAACTTGCCACGAATCTTAACACAACACTTTGATAAAATGTGTAAGATCGTCGATAGGCCGATCATCGATAGGCGGATTTGTACATCGGTGATGGCGCATTTCATGTGGCACTGATGAGTTGCCTAATGCTTTGAAAAGTGCGACAACCCTGATAACACCAACAACAAACCAAATTACGTTGCTTTCATTATACCTAAAAGTTTTATATTAAGCTACTGGTCAGAAAGCAAAAACTGATGAACTCTTTCTAGGAGCGCTTAGAAGAATAAAATTGTGCAATCATTTCCCCATCAATTTTTAAAAACATTGGTGGACGTAAATAATTCATAAATTTTTTGACTTTTACTGCACGTTCTTTATTATTCATAAATCTCCAACTTTTCAAGGTGGTTTAAGCTAAGGTCGAAAAGTGAACTCTTCCAAGCATTCGAGGTCTTCAATCTCTTTTCGCAAATGTAGCGTATAGCGGGAAAGTGGGGCACAAACACCTTGCAAACGGCCCCCATGCTGCTCTACCAAACTATATCCAACACTTTTAAAATCAAATTTTGTCATCCATTCTCCCTGAGCTCTTTCCCTGGGATAAGCACAACAGGGGAGCGTTCACTGCAATTTGGAAAAGTATAGTGAGGGAACTACATAAATGCAGGTACAGTTGAAATTACAAACAAAATTAAAAAATCAACGATGATAGCATTTTCAATGGTTATACAGCTTTGTCTCTTAAAACTTATGTTTGTCTAAATCATAAAAATATATCTGATTCTAAAGAAGTTGTTGCTTCCAGAAAAGACAGCTGCAGACCTTCAAAATACCAATTAATTCTTTGCATGAATAGTTATCTGTCGCTTATGAATGTTTTCTATTACATCACAGGTACTTATTATACTTGCGTCACACTGATAGCAAATCTTCCCAATAGAGTAACTCTCGTTTCAACAGAATGTGTCTAAAATTCCCTCACTTGATGAGAAATATAAAAACACTTAAGCGTATCCTACGAGCTGCTGCCAAAGGTTTGGAAAAAATTTTCTATGCAAGGCACATCCTTACAGGATTTTTAATATTTTAAAAATTGATTCTGTGCAAATGTTTACATCTTCGAATAGGTGGCAATGCACTGTCTATTGAAAGAAATCCTTTCTCAGCACAGAATCAGACACTAAGATCTTACAGAGTATATATTTCGCCTACAAAGTAGGCATCATCAGCTCTTATT
>JGI24159J19872_10004929_pt1 | contig 17140 bp, 7 predicted proteins | sample Ectturendosymbi4_FD_19872 | JGI IMG/M metagenome (IMG submission 19872) | reverse complement strand
TGAAAGTTAAAAACAAGAAAATATGTCTTCCTCAAATAATTGCATTCACTGGAACCTTAAATCTAACTTAACGCTAATAATACTGCGCAAGGCAACAGACCCATTTGAGCTTGAAACAACATGCTATATGATTCAGTGTGTCAAGCAAGACTGCATTTGTTGCATTGATAACCAAACTCTAATGTGTGCCTTTACAATGTTGTGACAGATGTTAACAACATTGTGTTAGCTTTGCTTACAAATTTCAGGACTAACAATGTGTGGTGTCATGTGAAATTGTTTTCCAATTAAAAATTTGTGTATAGATTCTTTGCTTATGTCACATGTGGAGAGAGTAGTTACTTACAAAAAAGTTACCGTATTTATATGATTGCAAGCCACAACATATAAAGTATTTTTGTCATTTCATGCAGGTTTAAAGGCAGCTTACATTTTTTTCATTACTTATCAAAAGGTACAGATGACACTCAGTGACAGATTTACACATAAGCCATGGCCTAGGGCAGGGGTGTACTACCTTTTTCCTACTGCCAGCCACATTACCTTTATATATGGAGTACGACTGCCAATGAGGTCGAGTTATATTTATGAGATTTGTGTAATTAAAGAATAGGTTTTACCTGATATAGCCTATGTTATTTACTTATATCTAACAGTATAATAAAATGTTAAACATTTTACTGAATGTATTAAAAGAAAAGTTTGCAAAACATCGTAGCAATTATTGAGTCCCTTGATCTTGCTTGATGGCAGATGATTTTACGAAGTCCGGTAACTCGCTGGATACCATCAGCCTTAGTTCAGAGTCCAGATTGCCATCTAACAATCGGGTTCAGTACTTGTTCTTCAGGTACTTCATTCTTGAAAACGCTACTTCACACATGTAAGTGCTTCCAAAAAGAACAAGAGTTTTTCTTGCCAATTCTTGTAGCATTGGATATTAACTGCACTCTTCCACGTGTCCAGCAGATTTTCTTCGTCTTTAAACTTCTTCACAAGTTACTTATCATTCTTCAACTCCAGCAGTTCCATTTGAAGATGCAATGGAACGCTTTTGGTTTCCACTAGATGTGGAAAAGTAGCGAGTCTTAAGGTTGCTGAAATCCTCTCAAAATCTTGTAACACTGCATCAAAAACACTTGAAAATAGGACGGCTGGCATATCATCAACCTGTATTTGTTTGTTGTCAATAAGCTGTCAGTTGTGGAAAGTGGGAGAAATTACGCTGCTGGAGATGACTTTTGAGAAGACGACATTTGTCACGGAAATCCTGTACTTTTTTGTATATGAGACAAACTGTTGTTGCTTTTCCTTGCAGACATCGTTTCAGATTGTTAACATGGGTCAGAAAATCCACCAGAAATGCCAGAGATGTTCGGAAGTCCTTGTTTATTAAGGGCCACTCCTTGTTTTTTATGGAATAATATTCTACTGCTTCCTTGCGCAACTGCAGAACTGGGCAAGACGTTTCTCCCTGAGACAACCAATGAACTGCAGTGTGATACAGAATGTCCTCGGCAGACGTTTCACTCAATTACAAAAGCTCTTGTCATTGTCTGTGATGAAGAACATTTGCGCGAATGAACAAGATGATGCAATTTATGTCCTTCAAAATGCCACTTTAAGCAACAGATTTGGCACACAATGCTTCCTGGTGAAATATACAGTGAAGGTTGATGAGCTGCTTATTATCACATTGCTTTGCTACGTATTCTGAAAATCTTGCCACAAAACCTTGCTTTTTACCTGCCATGCCAGGTGCACCATCCGTGCAAATGCCACAAAGATTTTTCAGATCTAATCCCGTGCGTGTGGCGAGTGTTTCCATGGAAAGAAGATCCTCACGCAGCTCAAAGCTTGAAGATAGAGAAGGAATGAAGACTGGTAGTTGTATTGAGTTGTTGATGTTGATGTCAGCTGATTCATCGACAGCCAGAGAAAATAAACTTGCTTCCTTGTTAACCTTTGTAGAGAGAGGGCTAACTGCTTTGCGATATCATCTTGCCGGTGTTGTATCATAGCACGCGCGAGAGAGCAACTGATGAATAGTCAGTTTCTTTACCAGGATGAATGCACTCAACTACGTCAATGAGGCATCGTTTAACAAGTTCCCCCTCGGAATAAGATTTCCCCGCTACACCAAGATGATATACCACTCTATAGGAAACTTCGCAGCCATTATTATTACACTTAATGAACGTAGAGAGGCAAGATGTCTGCTGTCATACACTTTTTTCAAATTTTCTACACAAATCTTCCTTGGCTCACCTTTCAATTTCGCATAAGCATCTGACATATGACAACGAAAATGCTCCTTTGCATTATCTCCTTTCATAGTTTTCACAACTTGACTGCATATTAGACACATCATGGTATGTTCTGCTGTCTCGATCATGAAGTAATCTATCTCCCATTTAAAATTTAATACCCTTTTCTCTTCTGCCACTGTTCTTTTCCGTTTGAGCAGCATGAAGCAATGTTTACAGGTTTTATACGATTTACAATAGGCTGGTGCTGTAATAAACAGCATACAACTGAAATTACTTATTCAAAGCAGAAAAAATATGGGCATTCTATCCAAAAAAGACCTAACGGTCTCGGAAATCAGGTTGCTGTAACAACAAGCTTAAATTAGGCGTTAACTTTGATCTATCGTCTTATCATAACTCCTAGTGCTACAGTCTACAACGCACACTTACTGCTATGATTAACCGTTACTGCCAAGTGCCAACCAACACAGAACACATTCAAACGTAAATTGCATATTCATTCTATAACTTCTTGTGACATCACCAAACCCTCATTGTGACACGTGTCAACTGATACTCTTGCATTTTGATTTGCATCAATATACGCCAGCACGGCTGCCATATCTTATGTTTTAAATTACATGTGGACGGCCACAAAGTTCATTGTCGACGGCCGCAAGGTAGTGCACCGTTGGCCGAGGGCCTCACATAACTCTTTGCTAGAATGACTAATAACATAAAATTGGGGAAACTGCGCAGAGTCATAACTTTACAATTTACTTCAAAATGAGTGAAAATGCAAACACCTAGCTAGAGACTGTTATCAGTGTTACCACCAAAGTAACAACATGATAATATGGTTGTTACACAATACAAGAATGACAATGTTGCTTTTCATCAGAGTCTTGCAGTGTCTGGTGGTCTTGCTTTAGAATCTGATTTTATGGCCGTCCTAAACTGCGAAAAACTTACTGATAACTTTGCTTGNCTGAAGGCACAAAAAATACTTTGTGATGGACTGAGCTATTGGATGTGCTGGTGGCAAATATTTGGTATCAGTTGATGCAGCTAATCATCAGTATATTTGCCCTCTTTTTCATGGATATAATTGCTTGTGCTAGTGAGGGCTATACTAATGTCTTTCAGTACACATTGTTGTTCTGTATAGTGTTTATAGCAAAGGTAAAGTTTTAAAGCTTCATACAATTTCATTATTTACTTTATCAGTGGTGGGTTTCAGTTGTCAAAGTTTTTGTAGAAATCAAGCATTTAGTCAATTCTGAAATATTAGACTTAGAGCCCTAGTCAATGCAGCACAGTGGTTTCTAGTAGTAAGCGATTTTTCAATTATAATATTCTGTTTCTTAAATGTATGAGCCATAGTAGGCAAATTTGTAGCATGTTTGATGCAGATCCTATATTTGGTTGTTTCCACCTAAGATTGCTAGTATATAGAGCTTGCTCGTTAAATCCATGTTAGTTAAATCAGCTAGAACAGTTTCTCACGAGCTTTACTTGAAAAATGCCTATGCATTAGGCTTACTTGATATGGATTCCGGTTAGCTGAGGGGATTGTGAAAATACTTTCATGTGCAAAATTTGTCTTCATGCTGTTTGTCATCACCTGTAGCATAGAGGATTAACACTTCGGTGTCCTGCCGCTTTCGGGGATTTTCACGAAAAAAAACACCGAAACGCATGTGGCTTTGCGCAGGAATTTTTCCGGTCCGGCAAGCGCTACAGAGCCAGTCAAAAGCTGAAACGACGCNGCATGTCTTGTAGCTCACACTCAAAAAAATTTTTTTAGTTGCGGGGTNCGGTTTTTTGTGAGTGACATCATAAGTGGAGGACTTTTAGGCCACATTGGCCCACTTCACCTAGCCCTGGGATCAAACCGTCAGATGGTGGTATTTAGCTGATTTTTATTGGAAACTAGGCTACAATCCGAGTCTTTTGATACTTTGCATGACTTGCTGGGGTTTCAGGTTCAAAAGTTATGATCTAAAATAATAAAAATATTTGACTAATTAGATAATTAATTTTTTTATTTTAGATCATAACTTTTGACCCAGAAACGTTAGAAAGTTGATCAAAGGCTCAAAAGACTTAGACTCGAGCCTAGTTTCCAATGAAAACTTCAGCGAAACACTTTGGCCTAGCGGTTAGGCCCTAGGCCAGGCAACATGACCCAAAATGGTTCAAAAACTACTTCACTTATGACGTCACTCAAAAAATCCACAACCCCCAACCAAAAAATTTTGTCGAGTGCAGACTAGAAGACTAGCCAATCCGTTTAAGCCCTTGAACAGCTCTCTAGCGGAATCGGCGAAGGAGCTAGGGTGTTGGTAAGGTAACCGAAAACCGCTGTTTTTTAGGCTGAAATCGAAGTACGAATATATTGTAGGCTGGCTCTCAAAGTGTTAAGAGTGAAAATGTTTTAACCACCAACAGACCTGCTTCACATGAAAAACTTCAAACTTGTTGAGCATAATGTAGTCAGCATTCAAGTACATAGCTTCAATTTAATGAAACACATTTTTTCTGTTGTGATAACCAGCTGGTCTGTATGTTGAAGATTGGAACAATGGAATATGCAAAGAATAGCTAAGAATGATTTTTAACTATGCAAAATGACATTTAAAAGACAGCATTTATCCACTTAGACAGTTTTGCACACAAAATGCTTTTACGTCATGGTGTTCTTGTGCAGTGCAATTGTCTGGCTGATCAATACTTGTAAATTTTATTTTTCTTTGTTTTTTTGCATTACAAATTTCCTAATATATGAATCATGAATCAACAACTTCAAGGATTTAAGCTACTTTGCTTCTAAGCTTCAACAAAGCATGCTTTTTCACCTATTCAATGTAAAACTCCCCAAAACTGTTTTTTACTTACCATTTTTTAACACTTTGGCGTCCGTCCGCTTTTGGGGATTTCTAAGAAAAAAACACCGAAACGCATGTGGCTTTGCGCGGGAATTTATCTGGTAAGCGCTACCGACCCGGTCAGAGTCTCAAAAGACATGGCAAGTCTAGTAGCTTGCACTTGAAAAAAATTTTTGGTTAGGGGCGCAGATTTTTTGTGAGTGACGTCGTAAGTGGAGGACTTTCAGGCTTCCTTGGCCCACTTCACCTCGACCTGGGCACCAACCGTTAGATCAGGGTTTCTTAACCTGGGGTGCTAGCATCCCCATTGGGTGCTGAAATCAATTTCAGGGGGTGCTGGGAAAGGTCACATATGTGGCAGTAAAAGCTAAAAGGAATACGTTTGTCTTTAATTTATCCTTATGTTAAGCAGGTGTTAGCCAATGGTAGGGGGTGCTGGACTGCTTAGGCATGACCAAAAGGGGTGCTGAGGTAGAAAAAGTTTAAGAAATGCTGCGTTAGATGGTAGTATTTCACTGAAGTTTTTATTGGAAACTAGGCTACAATCCGAGTCTTTTGATACTTTGGATGACCTGCTGGTCAAAAGTATAATACTTTGGATGACCTGCTGGGGTTTCAGGTTCAAAAGTTATGATCTAAAGCAGTGGTTCCCAAACTTTGTCAAGCCGTTGCCCAAATTAAGCTGGCGATTAAGTGTTATTACCCACAATATTTTGCAGTGATCGCTCATAATATAAACATTGTGGTTTTCGTTCCGTATTACCCTCCGAAGAATCACATATTATCCCTAAGGAGTAATTTACCCCCAGTTTGGGAACCACTGATCTAAAGTAGTAAAAATGTTTGACTAATTAGATAATGAATTAATTTGTTTAATTTAGATCATAACTTTTGACCCAGAAACGCTAGAAAGTCGATCAAAGGCTCAAAAGACTCGGACTCGAGCCTAGTTTCCAATAAAAACTACAGCAAAACACTTTGGCCTAGCGGTTGGGCCTTAGACCAGGCAACATGAGCCAAAATGGCCCCAAAACTACTTCACTTATGACGTCACTCAAAAAATCTGCAATCCCCAATGAAAAAATTTTTTCGAGTGCAGATTAGAAGACTGGCCGATCCATTTAGGCCCTTGAACAGCTCTATAGTGTAATCGGCGGATGAGCTATGGCGTTGGTAAGGCAAACAAAAACTGTTAGTTTTTTGCCAAAATCTAGGTATGAGTATATCGTATACCGGCTCTCAAAGTGTTAATTGTGAAAATAACTATATTTGTGCTGCTTTAATACCAGATGTTTGTGTGATTGTTAGCTTAGCAACCAAGTGCATACTGCAGCCCTTGGATTAACCTATGTGGGATTTACAACATTAAAAAAGTTGCTGGTCTTTTGGATCTGGACTTAACAAAAGTTTGGTGTTACAGTGTTCAATCTTTTCTTCATCAGATTTATTCCAGATTGGTGAGATGATTCTTCTTTGTTTTATAGTAGAGTGCACAAAAGTCATTCAGATGATACACAAGCACCTTCAAGTGCATAATCGATTTGTGTTTGATTTATATGATCAGAATCACTTTGGTTCACTACATAAGGATTTTAGTTGGTAGAGATCACACCAATGCAAAAAAACACATTGGATTTACCTGTGTTGATTGTTTTTTCATTTGTCTCTTTATTTAGTTAGTAGTCAGTATATAACCCAATTAAAATTAGTTCATATGAAAACAGGTTGCAAGCAACAGCAGGTATAGGACATCCAGGTGACTATTATTTGCAGGGTGATTCACTGCAAATGTCAACCACTGTCCTAGATCAGCAATAGTTTCACTTTGTAGATTTTACATTTAAAACTTGTATAACCTCTATGGACATAGTCCATAATATACTTTTGCTGTGAAGTGGCCACACTTCACAGAAGTCTTTTGATATGTCAGTGTAGGTAAAAAGTCATTTGCCAAAAATGTGACACACATCACATTTTTTAAACTAAGAAAATGTGCAGACGACTTCAGCTAATTGCATACCGGTTAAACGCATGAACTACTTTATCGCATAGGATTGCAGAATCCCAAACCAAAACCACCCAAATGAGGAGAAAATAGTATGGTTAATCGCATAACAGTTACTTGCATAAATCAGATATTCAAATAGAATTGTTCTTTACAATTGTAAACTTAAATTGGTTAATCACATAGGTAACTTTAAGGAGTGTGAAGCACACTTTTCAGATTGTTTGAAACCTGAGTGCCATTAATCCTATTAAACTGTTGCCGACACGACTCCCTTCACCAAGGTACCAAAGTCAACACCATGCATTCAACTTCTAGTCTTCAGCACATTGTGTTTGACACTACCTGGATGTGTCCTGTCCCTAAGGGTGCAAAGCTTTGTTGTGAAAGTAGCACTTTTAAAGTTTATTTTATGGCATCAGGGAACGACCTGACACGTGCAACTACATTTGACACCTTTGCACAAGAAGTGTTAAATTCTATACAGAACAAAAGAGTGCACCTGTACTCTATACCAGCTTGAAATTTTAGTTTCATTTGATGACTGTTACTTTTCTGAAGCACTGTGCACAACACACTTCACAGTTTAAAATGCGAAATTAAGCTGTGTCTAGCAGTTTAACATGCATAATTATGCTGTATCTAACAGAATTATGCGCTGTGGAATATGCGCTGTTTCAACTTGTTACTTGTTTCACCTCACAATTTCTGTTTTTTTTCACATCAATGAGACTCATTTGGTGAATTCCCCAAACGAATGATGCATAACAAACCCCATTGGGATTATAAAAGCTTCATAATGCCACAGGCTAACACACCAGATAAGTATTTACGCACAGCACCCAGCTGTATCAGGACCAAGAGATGTTTAGAACTTGTAGAAACATTTCTATATCCTACAGTTATACAAATCTTCCGACGCAACAGCTGTGAGACATAAACGTATTCACAGTTGCATAGTCCAAAGCAAGCACAAAAATAATGGCTGTGAGTGCAGGAAACGTTCCACAACGGATACAGGTGATTATTACATCACACATGCACTGCGCACGATTAAGATAACATGCAGTGCATGGCGCCACAACTTTGAATTTACATTTCAACTGATGACCGTTGATTTTCTAAACACTGAAGGATTTCATAATTTAAAATCGTACTACATCAGGAGCAAGGGATTTTTAGAACATCAAAAGAACTTATATATCCCTCAGTTCTAGATGTCTCTGGGTTCAGTGTCAAGCTACAAGATACCAATGGTGTCAGATAGCACGCATGTGGACAGAAGTGGAGTGTGCGGTAAACTTGTGGATATTTCTTTGACATGGATAATGGCATATTCTAGTTAAATGCATAAAAAAGCTTGGCAAATGGGCAATGCGATTAACTGGATTCGTCTGTATAAACATGGCAAGTTGTAGAAAAAAATTTTTGAACAAGTAATTTTCAAGTGGTTTGGTACTGATACCAAACTAATTTTATAAATGCACCATATGAACATTGTAATGAATGATTTTTAAAAAAACTTGTCAATGTAATACACGTCACATGTGTAATCACCCTGCAGCACCTTTAGAGTATATGCTGTGCAAGCTTGCTGATGCGTAAGTATGCTTTTTGAAAAAGCAGTCTAAAGCCAGCCGAGTTTCAATTCAAAAGGTATAATTTACCCATATTGGCCATGTTTATGCAACTCCATAACAAGCCAGTCAATTGTGCTGGAGAGCTGTTCAAACCCTTAACACTTCTGCACCCAGGTTAATTCAAGCGGTTCGCAAAAAACAGCTGGATCGCCTGTGGCTTTGCACGGGGATTTCTCCAGTCCGGTAAGCGCTACAGACATGGTCAAAAGCTCAAAAGACTCGGCAAGTCTTGTAGTTTGCACTCGAAAAATATTTTTATGTGGGGGTGTGGATTTTTTGTGAGTGACATCATCAGTGGAGGGCTTTCAGGCCACCTTGGCCCACTACCTGGCCCTGTGCTCAAACTGTTAGATCAGAGGTGACGAACATGTTCCCCGCAAAAGAATTTAGTGCGGCCTGCGAAGCATTCAGGCGAGACCAGCAGTCTTGAACTTTTTATTACTTTCGTTGGTTGTTTGTTTCTGTTGATGAACAATTTTTTCGTTTTTAAACAGGTATCATAGTATGACTAAAAAGTTGTGCGGCCCACTTACTCAGCGGTAACTGACAAAGTGGCCCGCGATAGCAAATAGGTTCGTCATCCCCGCGTTAGATGGTAGTATTTCACTGAAGTTTTTATAGGAAACTAGACTACAATCTGAGTCTTTTGATAATTTAGATGACTTGCTAGGGTTTCAGGTTCAAAAGCTATGATCTAAAGCAGGGGTCTCCAAACTACGGCCCGCGGGCCAAATGCGGCCCGCGAAGCCATTTCATCCGGCCTGCAAAGCCATTTTGTCAATGATGAAAAAATAATAAATTAACTAAAAATTTGTGATTTGGTAAAATGCAACCTTTCCCGAAACAATCACATGACGTAAGAAGTCCGGCCCTCGAACAAGTGTGTAATAGTGTATGTAGCCCTCGGACAAAAAAGTTTGGAGACCCCTGATCTAAAGTAATGAAAATATTTGACTAATTAGCTAATTAGATAATTAATTAATTTGTTTATTTTAGATCATAACTTTTGAACCAGAAAGCTAGAAAGTCGATCAAATCTCAAAAGACTCGGACTCAAGCCTAGTTTCCAATGAAAACTTCAGTGAAATACTTTGGGCCCTAGGCAGGTAACATGAGCCAAAATGGCCCCAAAACTACTTCACTTATGATGTCACTCACAAAAAATCAGCAACCCCCAAATAAAAAAATATTGTCGAGTGCAGACTAAAAGACTGGCCGATCCGTTTGAGTACTTGAACAGCTCTCCAGCACAATCAGCAGAGGAGTTATGGCATCAGTAAGGCAACTGATAACTGCTGGTTTTAGGCCGATTTCAAAGTAGGAATATATCGTATCCCAGCTGTTAAAGTGTTAATTACTTGACGAGTCTTCTAGTTTGTAACAAAAAAAGTTTTTAGGTTTTGGGTTTTGTTCTTTTGTGGGTGATGTCATAAGTGGGGTATATTTTCGGCCATTTTGGCTCAGGTTCTATTTTTTTTCAGTCGTGTACCAAAACGTTTTTGAAATTTACTGAAAACAATTAAGTCACTTCAGTCAGAATGTTTCAAAATATAGGTTAAAAACAATGTTATGGTGAGTTTCAATACAACTATGAGAAAAGTGTCTAAAATGTTTCAGTGACCAAAATGTCTCAGTAAAAATTGACTGGAATATATAAGCGAAAAAACAGCTGAGGTTACTTGGCCTTTGGCCCAACTGCTAGATGGAACTATTTCACTTAAGTTTTTAGTAGAAACTAGGCTAAAATCTGAGTCTTTTGAGGCTTTATCTGAGCTCTTTTGATTGGGGCCCAGGGACTGATGACCTCGGCCAAAAAGGCCTAAATCTACCCACTCATGACATCACCTACAAAAAAACAGGAACCTAAAACCTTAATTTTTTGTCATTGCAAACTAGAAGACTTGTAGAATCTTGGTTTTGAACAGCTCTCTAGCACAATCGACTGGTGAGTTAATGGAGTTGCAAAAACTTGCCCAATATGGGCAAATTATACCTTGTAAAGCGAAAATCACCTCTCCAAAGGTGTTAATTTTAGAATGACTATGCAGGAGGTGATGCCAATGTAAGTTTTTTTATCGTATGAACTGTTGAAAGAACCCATTTCTGAAAATAGTCACTTTTTCAAAGAGTCAATGTGCTGATTAACTTTTTGTCCACAGGTGCCTGAAAAAAGTGTATAAAGTACTTCTTTAAATCTTTTTGGTATTATCTAATGTTAATTTTTTGAAACTACATAATGTACCTTCATTATGTAAATTTATTTGCAGGTTTGTGTTCATCCATAATGGCTGAAATGTGGTTGTGTTTTTCTTGCTGTATGTCAAGCAGTGGCTCTACGGTATGTATGCTTATTTTATGAAGGAAAAATAGAGTGGTATGATTAATTGCCAATGAATTTAAAATCCAGAGCTTTGCGAAAATTTTAACTTAGGACATAAGTTGATATTAGTCCTAGCTCTTTGTCTTTGAGAAACTGTAAAAGTTCCCTGGTTGGTGGGCATTTTCATAAATCATTGGCAAACACCTACGGTTCTCTTTCAACAATATGTAGCCCATTTCTTGTTAAGGGGTGCATTGCATTCCTTATTCCATCAGACTTGTGACCGCCTGAAAGCAACTTGGAATACCACACTTACTCAATCATCGTACCTGTGAACACAGATGCATTGTCAAACATTAGTCTATATATGTAAATGATGATGACGACTATTCATTGGCACACAATTGCTTACAACATCCAAATTCCACATGAATCCCTGTCACAATCTAAAGCAAGTACCCAACTAACTGTTGTTTTTGCCTGTCATATGGCTGAGTTACATTTATGTGAAGTCACAAGTGAAGTTGGGTTGCAAACTTGTTGAGTCAGGGTCAAGTAACAAAAACTGTTGAGTCATTGGTGCACCATCTGAAGTCCATGTTGATTCAAACAAAATTAGGCAAGTATACCTTTTTGATGTCTTTGCTCTCAGCCCCGATCAACTGCTTGTTTCAATATGACTTAGAGACTGCGTAAAAATGGCTCAGGGCACTAGTGGAAATGTTGCAACTCAAATTGGTTATTGTTGCAGGGCATGAGTCCAGTCACTAAAAATTAATGATGTGGTTCAAGTCAGCGACTCACTCATGGAATCAATGGCTTTTGGTAATCTTTCAGAACCTAGCACAAATCCTGGAAATGTTTGCATGAATTCAATCAGTTGTGGTTATAACATAACATTCCCGCATTTTGTATTGTGTATATTCACAGCAGTGGTCTTGACAGTGATTGCATTAGCAATGAAGGGAATATTCCACGAGATGTGAAGTTATTCGATGTGAAACAACACAGAATGTTTTCAAGCTGATTAGAACTTGCCATGAAGTCTTGTTAAAATATGGTATGCTTCCATTAGACTTCGTGATTGACAAAGTCTAATCCATTGCTGTACAACTCAGAATGCTCAATGGGCCAAATTGATCAACACAAATTTGCTGCGGTCCCGAAGTCTATTTTAGTTGCAGTTTCTAACTACCTAGAATGGCAAAATGCCTCAATTGATATGTTACACATCTGAGCTGTAATTCCCACACAAACAGTGACAAACCTAGATAAACACTTTAGTTTCTTACATTCAGTCGCCAACGGTTTTCTTAAATGAAGTAAGTAATCAATAGAAAATGTAATATGTAACATTCTTGGCAAATGTTTAATGGTGCATTTCCCACATACTGAGCTCAGGCAGGTATTACACAAAGCTGTTGTTCTTCTGCAGTGCTTTGAGGTTCTGCATGTTATTAATTTTTATGGAGGATTGCTGATTTCATCAAGATTTCTTTGTGTGACTGCAGCTTTGCAAAGGATCATTGCTTTGAGTTATGCTCATACATTCTTCAACCATGTGTTGTACAAACACGTGACAGTCTGTTTTTTTGTTCATAGACCGAAATGCTTATGCATTTCAAAAACGTTAAGTCATTTCAGTCAGAATTATCTGAAAATATAGGCCAATGAACACTGGTATGGCGCGTTTTAATACAGCTGTGAGACAAATGACTGAAATGTTTCAGTGACCAAAATGTCTCAGCAAAAAAAACAGCTGACAGTTCGTGCCTTTCTGAAAAGACTCCAACTACTGAACAGTGCTAGATCCATTACATTGTAAAATATGTGAGTGGGCCATCTTCTGCTTGAAGCCTTAATGGAATATTTCCTACTCATCTGGTCAAGTGCATCAACCACTACTTTTGTTTTAATATATACAGAATAAAACACAGGCTAAACATGTCACGAAACAATCTTTGCCACATTTCTATCTTCACATTGAAAAGCAAGAAATGTGTTATTTCAAGTTTTATTGAACATCAGACATCCCAAGGAAGTATTCCACGAACTGTCCACTCAAAGCCTTTATCCTAAAATCCCTCAGCTATCAACAGCCTAATAAACTAGTCAAGCTCATCCAGTGTCACAACCCAATTTGTGCTATCAGAAACACAATGGGTTTCATCTACTGTACATTTTCTTGTAAATCTAAGTGTTGCTTAACACTTTGGCTGCCGGCATACGAATATATCACACTTGGAAATCGGGGAAAAAACAAGGATATTTCAGTTGTCTTATTGACCGCATAGCTCCTCAGTGGATTGCACTAGAGAGCTGTTCAAACCCTTAAAAAGACTAAGCAAGTCTTCGAGTCTGCAATGAAAAAAAAANTGGGTTTTGGGTTTCTGTTTTTTTGTGAGTGATGTCATAAATGAAGTAGGTTTTCAGCCATTTTGGCTCATGTTANCTGGCCTAGGGCCTAACCGCTAGACGGAAGTATTTCACTGAAGTTTGCATTTGGATACTAGGCTTGAATCAGTCTTTTCAGTCCTTGANCGACTTCCTAGCGTTTCTGGTTCAAAAGTTATAAATTATCTAATTATGGGATTAGTTAATTCTTTTTAACTTTTGAACCCGAAACCCTAGCAAGTCATCCAAAGTATCAAAAGACTCGAATTTTAGCCTAGTTTCCAATATAAACTTGAGCGAAATACTACCATCTAGCAGTTTGNGCCCAGGGCCAGATAAAGTGGCCAAAAAGTCCTCCACTTATGATGTCACTCAAAAAAAAAACAGAACCAAAAAAATGTTTTTTCATTGCAGACACGAAGACTTGCCAGGTCTTTTGAGGGTTTAACAGCTCTCTAGCACAATCGGTGGCAGAGATATTCCTGCACAAAGACACACGCAAACTTCCGGATTTTAGCCTAAAACCGCCTGGAAGCTAAGGTGTCAACAAAAGAATGTGAATCGATCAAGACAGTATTTAACAATTCATCTTGCAGCAAATGATGTTGGGCCAGAGCTTAAGTGCTCATGATGTTTTGTTGTTTCAAGCATCCTCATTGCACATATAAAGTGGACAAATGTTGCTGTGTTCCATCTTTTCCAATCAAGTCTGGATTGAACTGTGCATGATTCTGTTGATTACTCTCACGGCTTTGTCAAAACTAACCTTATCTGAATGGTCTCCAGGTATATAGATCAATATCAATCCTGTCCACGTCATCAATGCATCATCTTGCTCGCTGTTGCAGAATGTTGTGGAACTGCAAGAAAGTCTTGCTGCAAAGTAAAGCATCACTGAACAACAACTGGGGAGTAGAGCATGGCTTTCGTTTATACCCTACAACAAAACAGGTTCCCTGCACAAATTCTTCTAATCCTGGTGGGAACGCACCCTGCTCAGTCCTCCGACAAACAAATTATTACAACATTTGTTTTTGTTTTGTAATGAAACAATTAAAGACATGTACAAAGTTTAACTCATTTGATAGACTTCACTAACCCTTCTATATGTAGATAACCTGAGTTCCTGAGGTGCACTGATTGGTGCATGGCTGTTTTGGGTAGAAACATTGGTACTTCCAGTTTTCTTTTAAAAAAAAAGCTTTGCACTTAAATTTCATTTTGTTTCAATCAACACTTTTGGTTCCAGGAAACATTCCTTCATTTTAGTGCAGAGCGCACATGACATGCCAGAATGTACTTCACTTTTTTCTTGCCAAAAGTCCCAGCTAATGCCTTTGGTCTTGTAAGTACATTCTGGAACATCTAAGTTCTTGCTGATGTGAAATGTGGCACATGTCTGGAAGTAATTTTCTCCTTTTATCTCAACTTAATGCAAGGTTTCTGTGGAGTGCTCCTTTTGCTCTTGACATGGTTATAGGCAGTTTGTTTTAACGTAAACAAGTTTTTGTTGCAAGAAGGCATTTAGTGTTTCAGGCAGGGGTCATTCCATGTCAACTGTCCCAGCCAGTCCACCCACCATATCAAAATTTCCTTAAATTTAACAGGCAGATAGAATTGTTCATACTGATTTTAACAAACTACATTTTTTTAATTGGTTAAGGTTTCGTGAAGTTATGGACCATACGAAATTACCACTTTTTGTAGTCAATGAAGCATAAAAACTAACAAGAAAATCATCAACTAACATTAAAACTAATCATTCTTGCTGTAATCATGTAATTCTTGTAAAATCTTGAAGAGATTGTCTCAAGTATCTTATCTCCACTTGTGAAGAAAAATTTCAAAAAATCCATGTACTTACCCCAATTGTGAGGTAAAGAAAATGGGCAGTCATCAAAATCACTCATGTGTGACATAAATTTTGAATGACGAGCATACCTGCTATTAGCATGTGCCATCTATTTTGCCATCAGGCAAAAGCACTGCTGGGGTTATTTCGCCGTTAGTTGCACCCGATTGGTTGAATTGGTCAAGTGACACGGACGATACACTTGGATTAGCATATAGCAAGGGTGGCCAACATGTCTTCGGCTGGGATCGACTAGAAAATTTCTTGATGACCCGCGATCGACTGATCGGTAATAAAGTCACAAATACAAAATGTCATTAAATGCAATAAAAAGGAATATTGATTGAAAAGTTTTCTATTCAGGTATTTTGTCAATTCGCATGATCGACCAACTGACACTCAGCGATCGACCTGTCGGCCACCCCTGGCATATAGTATTTGTCACGTGACCTAAAACGCTAACCCAAAACCTAAACCACAACACCTAAACCCTAAACTAAACATCAACCCTAAACCAAAAATTATATTTGAATAAGAGCTGACGATGCCTACATCATAGGCAAAATATACTCCGTAAGATCTTAAAGTGTCTGATTCTTTGCTGAGAAAGGACTTCTTTCCATAGACATTGTTCTAAACCAAAATCTAAACACAGCCATAAACCCTAAACCCAAAAATTTGTGAAAAAGTATGTAAAAATTATCTCTACTAGCTAAGCCAAAGCAAATGATGAGAGCAGAACTGAAGACCACTCACACAGCAGGCGTAGACACTAACCACTCAACTACGCTCACATTGTTACTAGTAATATGAACAAAGGTGGATACAGTTTGAATAGCAAAATATTCCTAGAAGAATCTTAGATAGCAAAATATAGCCTACATTGCCATTTAACTCTGTAAAATCGGATTACAACTAAAATCTTTGATGTGTTCAGAATAATCACATTAAAACAACAATTTTTCTCAATCTGATCCAGTCTTGATCCGGTCAAAAATACCTCCAGTCCTAATCCATGCTCATTAGGCCGTACCAATTATGTGAATGNCTAAAATCTCTACATGAGTTGGTCAAAAGTTGCAGTTGGCCTCATTCACAAAAATGACAGAAAAAGTTGAATCAATTATTGTTTGACGCCTCTTCTATGAGCGTTTCCATGAAAACAACCCAAAAATAGAAAAATGTGAGATAGAGCGAGAACAAACATTTTTTTAAATGAACCAGAATTAACAATTTCTTATATATATGCATTTAATACATTTTACTTGCATATTTTATATGCTTTTTAAGATATTTAAGATTTGATTTTTTGATGAATTTAGGCCAAGTTTTTGATTTTTGATACTTACTAGTACTTGTATGAAACTTAACACTTTGAGAGCTGGTCTACGATATATTCGTACTTCGATTTCTGCCTAAAAAACAGCAGTTTTCGGTTGCCTTACCAACGCCCTAGCTCCTCCGCCGATTGCACTAGAGAGCTGTTCAATGGCTCAAACGGATTGACCAGTATAGTAGATTCCACTCGAAAAAATTTTTTGGTTGGGGGTGCGGATTTTTTGTGACTGACGTCATAAGTGAAGTAGTTTTAGGGTCATTTAGGCTCATGTTGCCTGGCCTGGGGTCCAACCGCTAAGCCAAAGTGTTTCGCTGAAGTTTTCATTGGAAACTAGGCCTGAGTCTTTTGAGCCTTTGATCAACTTTCTAGCATTTCTGGTTTAAAAGTTATGATCTAAAATAAACAAATTAATTAATTATCTAATTAGTCAAATATTTTTACTAACTTACATCA
>JGI24159J19872_10004928_pt1 | contig 17140 bp, 14 predicted proteins | sample Ectturendosymbi4_FD_19872 | JGI IMG/M metagenome (IMG submission 19872) | reverse complement strand
GCAAAAGTTAGGGTCTTGTAAAGCGTTATTTGGAGCCAAAGTGGTCTAGTAGGTAGGAACGTTCAACACTTGACTAGCACTCATATGGCACTTTACTGAACTTTTTTCCCAGGCCGTGATTCTGGGATCAACCCAGAAAGACACTAAAACGTGGAACAGTCCTCCTGCTAAATTTAGGTGATAACTGTCAGGTTTGGAAACGAAAATGCAGCTAAACAACATTTTTAAAAAATGTACTACGTTAATAATGGTGATTCCGCTTTGCCCCTCACAAAAATAATCAGAAGGACGTAGAAGAACAAGCGGTTTGATGTGGCACAAACTGTTATGTCAAGATTTCTCTAATCAGTTTGAAAGTTTAAGCAATTTGCATGGTTCAACAGTGCCCTAATGTTGTAAAGTTTCATGAGGGCAAATTGAGGCTTGTCTAAGTAAAAATAGTACACGAACAAATAGATAAAAAATGCCTTAGAATACCAACATTTTAAACTCTCTCCCAAGTTTTGACATTTCCAGCATATTTGTGGTTAAACCAATCATTTACGAAATTTTCGATCAGATGCCCTGTCTCAAGATAAATCTTGTAAGGAGATAATTTACCAGTAGGACAAAGAAAAATTCCAAGAAGACTTCTTAAAAATGATGGAATATAAAATTTCATCTTTATTCTTTGAAAGTTTCTGCAGATGTCAAAATTGCTATGCAATATTTTAAAAATTTCGGGGGGGCAAATGCCCCCCCCCCATGGTTGCGCGCCTGCATCAGGGTCATTAGTTCCGACCAGAAACTCATCCACTTCGCTTGGTGTTGCAAAACTACGATGCAGACGTAGGCTACTGCGGAGCGGACTCACGGACTGCACTAATAGCGGACCTGAAACTGGCTTTTCCTTTTGAAGACTTCTAAAAATCTTGCGTTAGTTTTGAGTTTTCCATATTTTATGGCAATAAATTATTGCCTTCCTATTTTCACTACTGCTTTTCCTTTCAAAGCTGCCAGCAAGCATAAAAAGGAACTTGTAACAAAAACAAACCAATTTTGCACAGGCCAGCAAGGCCACGGGTGGCGGAAACTTTTTCAAAGTGGGGGGCACAAGTGCACATCAAGACAACTATAGAAAAATTTTGTGGTTTGAATTGACAATTGTGACGTCACAGACATTGAAATATGACGTCATTACCTATACACCATATGAAGGTCTAAATTACACTGTTTTAGACAAAATGAAACCACTATGAAAACGTATCGGTGAACCACCTGAATTTCAAATTGGCTGTTACAGGGGTGACCCGGGTCAACAGCGTCACTCGGGCTCATCATGCGATTTATTTTGACTGAATAAAACTGTTCGACGCTTGCGTCACGGAAATTTTCATTTGCTTTCATTCTAGCTGGCATTACCGTTGCTGTGTGACATTGATTACGTAACAATAAATGAGATGTTCTCATGATGATGTCTCCATTGGTGAGTAACGTACGTCACTGAGCAATGCTAACGGCGGTAAGTCCTCTGCTTACTAGGCTCATTCATATTAGCCCGAGTTGCTGGACAATTTACCGTTCGTTTGAAATTATTCTCGAAATGGAACTCTCCACTGGATTGGACTTCAAATCCAATGTTCTATACCCGGGTTTCTCAACGTGTGGACCATGGCCCACTGGCGGGCCACGGAAGAATTTGACGGGCCACGGCCCTGTATTATTGAAATTGAATACGTTTTACAAGATGAACCTTTAATCCAGGGTTTCTCAACGTGGATTGCTTCTGAGCTAACAGGCTTAGCCTTCTCCAACGCATTGATTGTCGCGCACGTTGTGTTATAAAATGGTTTTAGTTGTTTTTATTTCTACTTTGTACATGGGCGACAGTTGTCGCGTTGGAGAAATTGTACAGTCGGTGGGCCGCGGTTCCCATGTTTAATAATTTGGCCACATGCTTGAAAAGGTTGAGAACTGCTCTATACAAATCCATTGCTTCAAAAAAGATTCAGTCGGATATGAATTGTGTTTCAAAAATACTTAATTGCATAGGGCAGCTCGGGCACCATGGATGAGCCCGAGCAAAGCGCGAGCGAAGTCGAAAGAACGCCTACTACGAGCGAAGTTGTTTTATTTAGGTCATCCTCACCGGCAACATGAACGCGAAAGGTCAGACATGGAACGAAAATATATGAAAAGTGATAAGGTCCAGAGAAAAGAGCCCGAGTTAACAATTTAGTGAAGTGGGACGGTGAGGGGTGGCACAAATATGCAAAGCAAGCTCGCGTTCTCCGATAAATCGTAATCGAAGACTCGGGTTAAGCCCAAGGAGCCCGTGTACCTGACAGTGGCGTAGCCAGCCCAAAAAATTGGGGGGGGCAAAAATATTTTGGAGGGCGAAAATGGTTGATTATAAGCGAATAGCACTATTTTGCTTAGAAAAAACGCCTCTCAACGCACAAAATGACTATATTTTCTGAAAATTTGGGGGGACATGGCCCCTTTGGCCCCCACCTGGCTACACCTATGGTACCGGACTTACCACTGGGCTGTTAAAAACACCAAGAACACAGCTTAAAACAGGCAAAATTACATAACATACCTGTCTTAAATACATTCAAAATCACAGATTTTCCACATCTTGAACACAGAAGTAACATGCATTAGATACCGGAATACAAAGACAAGACAAATTATATGTAGCAACTAGCACGTTGTCAGTAAGGATGCCAATTGTGTTGTCAAATGCAGAAATATAATATAGCTATTTGGTGTTGCTAATGCAAAAACAAAAACACAGTTGAAATTGATCTGTCAAATATTTCATTTTGCGCATAGGATTCAGCAAAATTTCACCATTTAGAATAGTGTAAAAACGATTGTAATGGGCATCAATTTTTAATGGTGTAGCGGACTTTGGTTTCTGCCCGCAGATTAATGTTTGGAATTGCAGCGCAAATCACACTCACTTGAACGCACCTCGTGTGCGGTGGCTCGATGCGCCCTTTAAGACACACGGATTACGAACTTCGACTCGTGCGGTAATGATGCACGACGGAGAGAGATGTTGAATAAGCGTGAGAGCCAACATCATCATTTTCATTTTCGAGTTGTCTCAAGTTTTCTGCTTGCATGTTTTGTTTGTATTCTGTTTCAAATCATCCGAGTCGACAAGAAATAAAGATGTGAAATTCAGTCTCAGTGTGTACAAGGATTATTATCAACACTAGACTCCTTGAGCGACCACCATCGTCGCCTACAAATACTTCCATCTCTTTCTACTGCTACAAATGGTTCCCACTCTAGACCGCCGTCTCTACAATGGTGTGGTAGGAATTTTTCCTACGCTGCACACAAGCATGGGTGTCGGAAGGGAGCGGGAATTGGAAAATTTCAGCAAATAAGGTGTTTTTTTAGTTTCGAGTGATAAAAACCAAAATTTCACCACTTTTGGCCCCCCCTAGAAAAAATTTTGGAAAAATCCACTATTGGACCTCCAGAAAGATTCCTTCCGACGCCCATGCGCACAATAAGCATGTAAAATTACATCAATTTTGTAAAAAATTTTGTTGCATTACAAAATCTGGCAACACTGTTCAACAACGCCAATGCGGTAAGCAAGCCAGAGCAGGGTAACAGTCTGTGCACGTTGTAATCTGCCAAACAATTAGGAAATCCTGCCAAATTACAAATAATATTGACAAAATACCGCCAAAATTATACAGTTTTTCAGTCAACAATTTACTTCAACAATGGACCCAGTACCAAATGCGTTACTTAAACCTACTAGGCAAAATTCAAAATTGAAAAGTGGAAGAGCCAGCCCCCCCAGAAATAAAAGTGGGGTCTAGGCCCATGCGGCCTCCCCGGTTCCGCCATCTATGCCCAAGGCAAGTCCAGAACAGTGTAGCGAATGAAAGAGATCGTGTTTGTGATTGCTGGCAGTTCTCGCGCGGAAAAGAAATAAGGGAACAGGAGTTTTATTACGAAACAATAGCATTGTTGATTCTAATCGGCAAGAGCCCGGGTCAGAGTCCGTCACGTAAATACCGAAGTTCAACGAAGTCGTTTTGTTTAGTTTCGACTGAGTATTTTTTATCTTTGTTTTTACTGCGATAGGCACTGAAAAGGGTCGCATTTTTATCAGAGGGGCGCCATTTTAAGGAGGTGCCACAGCCGTTTGGGGGGGAAGTTGCCCCAAAATGCCCCGCCTTGATCCGCCACTGCTTTTGCTGCACGCGCAACTGCATGGCTGACATGACTGTACCAGATCGCAAGCAACCCACAGTATTTGATATTGGTGTGATGGTGTGAAACCGACTGAACACGTTTTGTTTCAACGATATGAGTACTTTTTCACCTGATAATCGCATGGAACACTGTAATGACCGGAACATATGTTGGTTATACTATTAGATTTACAGTGGCTACATCCCAAATGTGTACCTTAAAAAACAGATTCAACATTTTTTTCATATACTTGAAACTAGACACACAGATGGACTCGACAAAACCCAGATCTGGGTGAAAAAAACAGGGATGGGAACCTTGTTCTACACTCGTTCTTGCAGCGATCAGTTTTGGCAGGTCTTTCTTCAGCTAAAGGTACACATAAGCTTTTTGTGTGATGTTTGTCGCATTCTGTTGTGTTCCTTTAAGTTGCTTGTCAACTTATTAGTTAAAATGTCAAGGGTAACCGGCCTTTGCCATAACTTAAGCGAAACGTATGGTCAAGCAAGATCAATACAAGCCTACTGAAACTGTTGATTTGTGCACGAATACAACTAGGCAAAGGCTCAACCTCAGGGGCGTAATGAAGTTAGCTGGCGCCCGGGGCAAGAAGCAAGTTTGGCGCCCCCATGTTCGAACCTGAGGTCTTTCGGAAGAAAATGTACTCTATTGAAGAAAGTACTTGTTACATTGTTGGGAATTTTCGGCGCACCCCGCAGTCATTCGGCGGCCCCATAATCATTTGGCGCCCCCATAATGATTCGGCGCCCGGGGAATTATGCCCCCCTCGTTACGACCCTGCTCAACCTTGATTCTTGTAGTGAAAAGCAGTTAAAAATATGATGCTCGTAGCGCGTTCAATAAGCACCAGCAGTACTTCCAATTTTCTCTTTGATTTTCTACATCGTACTAATTTTCTCTTATTACAACTGCCTCGCTCGCATTATTTCCTTCAATGCAAAATCGTGAGGCGCTAGAACATTTTGAGAAGAGAAGTACATTGCGTTTTAGACACCATACTGGAAGATTTCGACAACATATTTGAAGCAAGGGAATTCATTGGTACAAGTCATGTTTGATTTCACGCAAATTACGCCTAGTACATTTGTTTTGTGAGCTGAAAATCGCAAAGTTGGGTATTATGATCAAAACAACTTGCAGAGAAATTTGTGCACCACTGTTTTGAAACAACAAAATTGATCAATTATCTCAACATCTTCGCGTTGATTTGTAGGAGTGTTTGCGGTGTAAATATTGCCGCAGCCTGCTGCGCACCACCACGCTGCATTGCTGATATGTTTGCCGATGGCAGTGTTCTTTACCAAAAGATTGGGCAAACTTGACATTTCCACGAACTTTGACCTTGCCTTTAACTCTTGCGTTGTCACGAAATCGGTGCAAAGGCTGCTTAACAAGGAGAAGCAATTAAATGGGGGATATCATTTACAAAATTCGGCTGTGGGATGCTTCAATTTGGCAAACGCTTTCGTCTTTTCTTTTCCGGCAAGTAATCAGGATGGCTTTTGTTCGGATTGACGAACCATTTTCCTGAAATGTCATTTGCGTTTCTGCAATCCGTGATGCTCGAGTTCGGCACCTGCAAACAATTTTCGATAAACTCATAGCATCAGTCAACATTCCAAGAAATTTATAAATCTTATAGAGTTTCAAGTATGGATAATTCACGCGACATTTTACAAGACAAGTCATTTTCAATGACTTGCAGCAATGACATTTTAAACATGCCATTACGAAAACGTACCAAGAAACAGTGCCAGCAAATGCTAAAAGCTGTTTTCTCGGAAAACAAAGTAAAGACAACAGGAAGTAGCCATCAACTTCTTGCCTTGAGTTAGGAGGACCCTCGCTATCCCCCTCTTATTCCAGTTCGCGATCCCTTAGTGAGACTGCGAGCTTATCCAACTTATTGTGAAGTATTGCACTTTAATACATGGAGAGGTATTGGTAGCTCGACAGCATGGCTTTCATCAAAAATGCTGTTCACCAGGGGTTTTTACTTTTTGCAGGCAGTTACGCTATATCAAGTGCCTCACGTAAATTTAAACAAAACATTCGAAATTTAAGAGCTAGCAACCTGAATGAAGCTACATAGTAGATGAAATTTGCATAGAGCGTAGCCTTCGAAACAGTGTAAAGCCAATCATGTAACTTTTCAGTTACCTTCCTGATTGGTGTGTAGCGAGCGTGGTGATGTTCCTTGTAAGGGTTGTTGTCAGCCATGTTATAGCAACAAATAACTGACCACCGACGTTGGTCGCTGTCGTTTCGATCGCTGCGATGTAAGAGGTTGCAGTGGAAGAACAGACCGTCTCCGGCTTGCAGTGGTACATGCATTCTTTGCAAAACCTTCTCCGCCTGAAAAAATTGGGCGGTGCACTATACGTTCGTATTTACTCAAATTGATCGACCCAGACAATCACAACTGAAATGGGCAATTAGATTGCCACGAACGAAGAAAAAACACTGTTCAGATCACAGATTTACCACGATATGACATCTACGGTGAGTCGCTCTCAATGAAGCAGCAGAACGCCGGATGCTGTGCGGGGTCAACACTGTGTTCCAGCATTTGACAAAAACGGTTCAGGGAATCAAATATACGGTATGCGCAACAAAATCTGGTATGGCGAAATTTGTAACAAACAACATTTACTTTACGTATTTCAGGGGGCAACTGCAATAGGCATAATATGCATGCAACAATTTAAAATACAGTGGTTATATATAATTCATTTATTTGTAGCAAATTCGTGGTCCATATCACAGGCTCAGTCAAAAAACACAAGAGCCCAAGGAATGGTTGGGATCGGTGTTTGCACCCAACCAACACTGATGGGAGCAAAACACTGTAACAGCGCCCCAACTGCAACGTCATTCACCCATCATAATACAGGGGTCCAGTACCGGAGGAGAAATGAAGGCATTCTAACATCAAACTTTGAGGTAAAAATCTATCAAAGAAAAAAGGAAAAATGTATGAGGTAAGTCAGATGGGAGTGCACGTTGGCGCACAGAGGTATGCAAACTGTTCCGATCAAGGTTTTAAATGCTTTGCAACGCATTTATCATGAGATCTACAGCCATCTAATTTTCTTGAATTTTGAAGCAGAATTTGGCGGTTAATGTTTTACCAGTTAAATGTCTTACGTTCTGTATGCTTGTTTTGCACACGTTGTGTGGATACTGGAGGTGATAGAGAAATTAAAAGAAAATAAAAAAATCTTAGGACCCCACGAGGCGCACGAAAAGTTTTCTTTGTTGTGCAAAAACTACGCTGATGAGACGCGTGCACTGGTACAACACATCTTCAACAACTATATCAGTTGGTCACCGTCATACGGAGCGTTAAATAATTGAGGAAAAATGAAGACTTGTAAAAAGCATCAGACAATCTGCAAGCCATGGCGGTACTTCTGATCACGATTCTTATTCATTTCATACTCGCTTTGTCTCTAGGGAGGGTCGCGGGAACAGTAGCCCAAGGTAAATTCAAATTCCTCACGGTTTTCAGCAATCTCTGATAGATATGCTGACTCCAAACCAGGACAGGACCAAGCAAGTCGGAGATTTAACTACGCCGCGTGGTCTTTGGGCGACCTCTGGACGTCTTTTACGTGTGGCCAGCAGAAATTGCGTTGCCTCACCCATATTTCCTGGAGCATTCTGGTCACGAGTCTGAACCGTCCTAGCTGAGATATCTCGGTCGGAGGGGAAGTGGCTTGATATTCAGGGCTTTACGGCATTCATAGTTGTGAATTTATGGCGAAGTGTCACGCCGTCAACTCTTCGCAAAAATCCCACTTCTGCAAAGAACCGGAACAAAGACTGATTTAAAAATTAGCAGCTTTGCAGTGCTTGAAAGCTCCAGTTATGCGGCAGCTGACCGCGAAAGCTCGCGCTATACTGTGTTTGCTTTACAACCTTTGCTCCCTCTTTCGTCACTGGGAATAGCACACCGAGGTACTTGAACTTCTCCATCTGCTGCAGTGTAATGCCACTTACTTGGAGCGAGATCTGGTTTGTTTTTTCGGAGAGACGTGATATATCGGTGTCTGGTACTAATTTGCATTCCCGCTTGGTCGCATGCTGCTGAAAACCGATCAAGTGCATGTTAACGACTGCTCAGAGGATGCAAGTAGCACGAAATCCTTCGTGAAAGGCAAACTTATCCTGCAACTTCCAACAGTGACACCCTGGTCTGAGTGTTGTAGTGACAGCACACACCCATGTCGGAGTCCAACATCCAGCGTGAACGGTTGTGCTTTAACTCTGCCGACGCTGACACAAACTTCTGAGCAGGAACACAGTGCCCTGAATGCCAATAAAAAGCAGCCATCTACACCGTGCTCCCACAACTCTTCCTAAAAGATTTTTTTGAGGAACCAGTGATATGCTTCCTCAATGTCGACAAAACATGTGAAGCTGTTTTTGGCACACTCGCAAGATTTCTCGAAAATTTGCTGGAGAGTGAAAATTTGGTCTGTAGTTCTGCGGTCAGGACAAAAACCACACTGGGCATCCTGCAGCGTTGATTCAATTGTCTCGCGGCATATTCTTTTAAAGGTACAGTACTAGGCCTACCTTCGTATTTAATGCATTTCCTCTTGTCTCCTTGTGCGTGGAGGTGATCATCTCATTTTCCAATCTTTAGGTGTGTTTCCAGAACACCAGATCAGCGTCTCTGTTCAGGGTTTTGAGCATTTCAGGCTGGGTATCATCGGAACCTGGAGCTTCCCAGCCTTTTTTAGTGTTTCGACAGCTTAGAAAACTCCAGCTGCATTATGGTGATATTTTACAACCCATAATGTACCTTCTGTGTGTCCAAAGATGTGGAAGCGACTAGGTTCAAAATGTCTTTGAAATAATTTCTCCATCTTCCAAGGATATTCGCCTACTTGCTGAGTAATATTTCTATCTTTGGTGGATCTACCAATACTAGATATTTGCCGCGGTGGCGGCGGATGGTTTATTGGAATTTCAAGAACAAACAGGATTGCAATTACTGACAAGACAAACTTTTTGGCTCCAAGATTTCATTTTCGACTTTTTCACCGGTGGACTGCGGCATTTGAGGCTTAGCGTACCGCAAATGCATAGGAGATTCGGCTTTGGTCCGAAGCCAGGTTTTTTGGGCCATTTTGTTCGTTTAAAGAGCATCTCTAACTTCATTTTTTCACCACGGGATTGCTTTTTTGCCATTATTCGCTACACCCAGTCTTTCCGCCCGCATAAACGAGCAGCAGATGAAGACTACCAGATGGCAACAAGGGGGTGGGGTGGGGGGGCAACCGGGCAATTGGCACACCAAAAACATGTTCAGTTGCTAGGCACAACATCAAGTTAAATCATTTTGCCTCCCTCGATAATATTAGCTGGTTGCGGCCCTGCATGTTCAACAGTTTACTCGGTAGGACCTCCTGGACCTGCGCTTTTTTGCAGACCCTGATGGTTTTTCAAGAAGTAAGTTGCAGACCAGCAAGTGGTGATCTCGACAGTTCTGCACCACTTCATAAACGTACGACCAACACTGAACGGAACAAGCTTGCTGAAATTACGCGTAGAAATCAATGAGTGACCGAAGACTCCACAAAAGATGTCTGCACTACATATACTTGTGCAAATTTCTGTGTTGGTAGAAAGAGACTTATATGCCAAATGAAGTTACCGTGCATGTTGTTCCTGTTTTGTGTCTAAAAACTTGCTGTTTTTGCATCGTTGGCAAGTTTGTTTCAAAAAATTGAATGCAGCAGCATTTACAACAATGTACTACAATGGTACATGGCGCTATGTCGGTCTTTGCTTGGTTTAAAATGTTTCTGATTGTGGATCCAAACTGCGCTCTTAAATTTTATGTTGAAAATTAGATATACGTTTTGCATGTATAGAAACCACCGAAGTTTTGCAGAGCATATTGCGGAAACATAGGATTAACAACGTCGTGATGTTAAGCCAGTGTTTTTCAACCAGGGTTCCGCGGAACCCTGAGGTTCCGCAAGTGGCTACCAAAGGTTCCCCCAAAAGAGACCGAAATCGCCTGGGAGGAAATTCGCAACCACAGTTCTATGTGGTTGTAGCAATATAGAAACTTGGGTAATTGGATAGGCTTCCCATGAGCAACGCAAGCATTTGCGGGAGGTTCCACTGTAGCAAAAAGGTTGAAAAACACTGTGTTAAGTCTTTACATTATTTACCTCTGCGATTCTTTCCGATTCAACCACCACCTGCTGACCTTTCCTTTCATGCTCAATTCGTCCCATCCGATGAGAGCCTCGTATGACTTGCAGACACCCATTCTCTGCTTTCATGTCATCGATTGCTATTTGAATTGATATTAAATCGGGGAACAAAATTCCATTGCGATACCAATATCTGCGTAACAAAAGTTAGTATTGTTGATGGTTCCAAGCATAGAAGGACAAATAAAAAACTTTACCCATAATCCTGATGCCACTGGAATGCTCCACCAGTTCGTGCAGCTTTCATGACTATTTTGCTGTGGTAGTGATATACCTCGCCACCCATTAACTGAAAAATGCATTGGAAGCGTTATTATGTAAANATCAACACTTACGACAGGATCACTTNTATTATTGCNCCCTAAATTAGGTTCACTTTGGTTGCATGCTCAATCAGGTGAGAAAANTCTTTCTTAAACGAAGAGTGACGTGGCGAAAANTTATAATTCTCAATATGTAAATAATGATGGTTGAAGTTCAGTGAGTCAGGTAAAATCAGAAACCGTTGTGATCAAAGGATATACTTTGATTTGCGAATTTGCGAAACTTTGCATACTTAGAGAAAGGTCGATCTCTCCTATCAGCCTTCAAACATTTCTTTTCTTGTGAACTTCTTAACTTTGGAATATAGAGCGATATGCTTTGGAAAGTTGTATTTGACTTGAATTCTCACTAATGTTTTTTCCACGGCATTCATACGCCGTATATCAACGTTTAAATTTCAGCTGCAAACACTGGAGTAGGAAAACTGACAAATGTCATTTGAAGAAAATTGAAAAAAGTGCGTTTTTGATGTCTTACGCCAGTAATGTTCAATATTTTGCGTAGATAAAATACATCCTTGGTTGAACATGAAGCCTTTCATTTGATGAAATGTTATCTGAAGATGTTCACTTAAGTTATGCCTCCTATGCATGACTGATGTATGTGCAATTATCGCAGAAAATCTGGTCGTTTAACAGAAAATGTGGATTGAAATCAGTGAAATGACAACAACAAACGTTGGGAAAATCTCGTTTTACGTAAACGTTGTCTTCACTTTGTGTCTGAAAATTTCTTTCTGCTTGGAATAAATCTGCTGCATACCGCAAAAATTAAAAACGTTAGACGTTCACTCTGGATCGATCACAAAACGACCAGGCAGGGGCAAGGACAGAAATCCCTGAGATGTGGCGAGCTAGAAAATAACAAACTGTACTTTTCAATCATTCTTTGATGAAAAAGGCACTTTAAGATTGTTTTTTTAAAAAAATATTGGTGAGTTATCACGACCCGTAGTCGTTTAGTTAAAAGTTGTCCTGAAAATCTTTACTTTGGTAAGCTTTCTAGGTATATTAATAGGGTATGTGACGTTCGCAGAATTGTTTCATGTCTATGCATGCCTATATTCCTGGCGCGACGCTTTTCCCTAATTGTGTTAATTGTGCTGACTAGGCCTCGAGCAATTGACGGGCCGCGTTTTTTGTGTAATTCCGCATACCTTGGCGACTGCGTTTTTTTTTCCGAGTCGTTGGAACGTCTGACAGTGTGCCAGCGTACGAATCGAGGACCGAGAGGTGGTCCATTACTTTGGAAGACGTATAGGTCTTTGCAGCACAAGGTTGATATAGCATAGGCTACTTATGATATAGGACATAAGGTCCTCACAGCATATTCTGTTCCTCATAATTTCGTTTATCACGTTTTGTTGACACGTTAGTTGGCCACGTTTTGTGGGCTCGTCAAATTAAAGTAACGTGCATTAACAAATTTTGTGGCTGTCTGTTTTCTTGATGTGGGCCTGATTGTCAGTCAGGAAGCTACAAGGTACTTTTCACGTGTTTTGAGAACATGCCATCAAGTCTTCATAGAAGAGAAACGCACAGTAAACCCCGCTTGATAAGACAACCTTGGTCGCAGCCAAGTACGGATCTACAGTAATAANCGGGCGTTTATTAACCGGCGTACCTTGGCCATGCAGCATCAAAATAACGAGCTTGGAGGATGAAAATCGCATCAGTCATTCAGCTCCAGGGGAATTTTTGCTCGTGTCCCATTTTTCCCAGATCTCTTTATTGTGCGCTATACGCTAGAACAGGGGTGGGAAAATAGTGGCCCGCAGGCCAAATGTGGCTCGCCACAGTGTTTCGAGTGGCCCGCTGAAGCATTCAGAAAATATCTTCAAATCTGAAATTTCCTTAACTTACCACAACAAATGTTAGTGCTGAAACTTTGACCGAGACCTGCTTCTATTTCACTACGAACGTACGGCCCTCCTCCAAACGTGACCTTCTCTAAAAATCGTCAGTACATGTACTGACGATTTTTTGACAGACGCTTTGTGAAAAAACTTAGGCTATATAACCTCTTTTTTTGCTCTTCACTTCAAATAATATGCTTATGATCCTGCCACGCTCGCACAATTTCACTGAACATAGGACACTACTGCTCGCTCCAGTGTTTCAGAAGGTACCTACCACCTTGTCACATAAAAACGAAGTATTTTTAATCGGCTCACTATTGCTTTAAAATAAAACAAATCGAAGCCACGCCGTCACAATTTTTGATTTGTTGGCGTCACAGCAGCCCAGGTCATTTGAAGTCTCCGTAATCAGGGCTATTTTAAGTCGAATGGATTATTATTGGCTGTTTGCACTTTTACACACCTTATTGTTTAAGAGAAAGTCTTGTCGTCCAAAACTTTTCTGCTCGACTGGGATTTGTATATTTCTCAACAGTAGTTCGCCACCAAGGCAATCACTGTCGCTATTTCAAATTTCTTATGTTTTAGTCTCGTTGGTTGCGCATTCTAGTTGCATGTACAGTAGTGATTTCATGAGCAATTACGAACATGTTAGCTTGGAAAATACTATACCACTGTGGCTCCGTTGCTAGCCCTGCACCGAAAGTTTTGAAGTGGTGAAAATACAGGAAAAATCCCAAAAAATTTGGTTACAAAATTTTCGACATATTTAACAATATTAATGAAATTACACTTTCTTGGTATTGAGTGTATGAATGAATCTGACTAAAAGAAAACATGAGTCTGACTCTAAAAAATGTTTAGCATGACATAGAAAACACGTTAAATATACAGTAACCTATAAAAAATCAATAAACTGTTTCTTGTAGTTTCGTGTTTTACTTGTTAGTTGATGAGCAACCAATTGCTACAGAAAATTTGTAGGGGAAAATTTTGCTGTATAAAAGTTTTCAAGCAAATTCGGGAAAATTCGAGCAAAATATCCTTCCAAACCTGAAAAAATTGCCTGCACCTACACCTGTGAAAACAAGTGAAGAATATTCAGAAAAACAGCAATGTTAAATGTTAAAGTCTTATAAAAAAAACGTACGCCATAAATGATTGTTTCACACTCTGCCGAAATCGCACAAAAGTTACCGCTTCGCAGGTGTTCACTACTTTTTCACACCGATTCATCCTGCCAGTTAAATCTTCACCAGGATTGTTCCAAAGGATCATTCGCACATTCCTACCATCGCCATCATCTTGCTCGTATGATTGAGCCATCAAAGCTGAATCGGGTTCTTCTAAATTTTCTCTCAATTTCTTGATTTCTTTGTCGGAAAACAACTTTCTGCGCCCAAAAATCGAATCAACATTTGTATTCACTCTGCCTGAAACCAGTCCTGAGTGCAGAGTACACCGAAATATCGATATAACATGAGACACATCTCAGCTGTTAGGACAAAAGGGTTAATTCCTGTGGAACACTCCTGTCAAACATAAACAAGCTTTTTCATTGTTTCAATTATTTTCACATCCGAATGTGGAGAATTCCAGAGATCGATACGCCGTCACCATCATTTTACCAGACTTAAAAACACAATGGCATATAGCAAAATTTTTTTGACTGCTGCACAACCTCACTATGATGAACCCTTCTCTCGAGAAGTTTCTCTTCATCTCATCAGTAACCTCAAACTCTTCACCTTCCGTTACTCGATACTCCGGGACCGGTTCTGCGCGAAATATGTTTGTCCAACGTAAAATCGGCACATTGAGAAGTGTATCGCAAAAACCAAAGTGTTAAAACTTGAATTAGAAAAAGTGAAAGAAAAGAAAATGCGGATTATGTCGTCTTTTGCAGCCTGGTTAGAGTGAAGGTCGTGTTTCTGAACAATGCTTCTTGGGCTGCAGTTAATTGTTTGATAAACGATTTTCATTGTTTGGGGATTCCTATTAGACAAGCTCGCTCTTGATAAATGCAGAAAATAAATGATGTATGTAGCGTCCAACTTTTCATGTTCCCAAGCTTGTTGTGTCAAATGCTTTTTCTAAACATCTCCTGAAATAATCACGAAAAGTCAGCCAAACGTTTCGTGCTGGCACGGTCATGCTTCAGCTAAGATATTTGAAATTGGTTTAATCACTAAAAACATGAACAATCACAGAGAGTTTGCTCTTATCAGAAGTAAAGTCAAGTGCTTCAGATATGATATCATTTTAAAGAATGAAAGTGATGGTTAAAAATCTATATTTACGGTTCCGCGCTTTCGCTATGCTGTCATAAGACTGCGTTTTAAAGTGTCTCAAGTTTTTGTGTCTCAACTTTCTTTTACATCAATGAACTGTTGTGATGAGTTTTAACAAAGCTCAAAGAACAGCTGTATTATCTCGATGTATCGTCATACACAAACGGCTCTTTTCGTATTAAATATTCACCGATATTTGCCGATGTTTGGACGAATACGTTTATTCTAAAATAAAAATGCTAATTAAAAATCGATTGCCAAATCAATCGAACAAAAAATAATTTCTTTCTTTTGCATATTGTGGCAGTTATCACTATCCAACCAGTGTTTTACAAAATTTCTCACCTTTGTTGAAACCCATGTTTGTCGTACAATCTGTCACAACCACAAATCACTATATTGCCATGGGCTGAATGTCCGCTTTGCATCCTGGCAATGCTAACCCCGTAGCTAAAAATAAATCATTAACTTGTTGTATAAAGCAGGTGGAGTGGATGATTAATGGATTTTGGCACTTTGCACCACTCCGTTTGGTGCAAGCGTCGGTAAGTTGCAATAACGACGCTGCCGTTATTTGAGCAATAAATGAATACATTTCAGAAGTTCGAGGGCTTCTTTTGCAAAATTCTATCAAAACGTTGTTTGGTAAACATAATTGCTTACAGCAAAAAGTTAATTTGGGTTTCTGAATGAATTGTAACTCGCATTTTTGGCTGAAAATGCAGTTTTGAGAAAAATTTCTACAAGTTGTCCATCTGAAACTTATTCGCACGAATTATTATAGTATCTCGATCTATCGACCTGAACAAATGGCTCTGTAAATATTGAAACTCCCCAAATTTTGCTGATGTTTGTCGGAATGCCTTGATACCACAGAAGCACAAACCGAGGTTCGTCAGGTTCTTGCAAGCACTGTGCACTTTGTGGTCGAAATGGAAAAGATAACATATCAATGGTCCCAACTGTTTCAAATACCCAGGAAGAAATAAAAACTTTCCCGCTGAACCAAAACCTGAAATGTGCAAACTATGGTATATATGGGACCACTTGTGTGATATGCCATCAACAGTATGTTGGTCAAACAGTAAACAAATTAAGTACTTGGAACAAACCACATGCGAGATATGACAGCGACCAAATGGCCTCATTGCAACATTATACCGTGTTTCATCGCATCCGAAAACGCTGTTTATGACTCTTACACTGCTATGTTTGTAGAAAAACCCATTTTTAACTTTCTGGACATCTGTCAAGGCAAATCAAGACTTAACAAACGTAAGGCAAATCAAGACTTAACAAACGTAACGCACAAACTAAGTTTGCAAGCGGCATGTGCTTAATCAACAGGCAAAATATTTACTTGCAAAAACTAATGAGTCCGGAGGATGGTGGCGAATGTAATCCAACTGCCGCTGAAGACGGTGAGGTGCGTCAAAAGTCTACTGCTACAGCAAAAGTCTTAAGCAAGATAAAAAATCTCTTGCCTATGTCAGTGCTAAGAAAACACTGAAATTGGCTTCAGATTTGTCTAAAAACGTAATAAATGCATGATAAAACATAACGAAAACTGACAAACGGTATGAACGTTTCAACAAAAATTTTGAAACGATCTGTGCCTACAATTTCTGCAGTGATGTGTGTTGTAGTCATACTGAATGATGTTGATTGAAACTCATTTTCTGACCAATATTAGCTACGTCCTCGTCGTAGTGCGTTTGATTAAACTGCAGGAGCAGTTGATTCTTGCTAGGCGCACAGAACTGCTGAGTCGAGGCATCATCTACTGTCAATCTAGGAATCCAGAACAAGAACACCGTCCACGTGTGATGTTCTCGGCGGTTTGAGCATCCACGGAACTGCATGGACACCAAGGCTCCGGCGCCAACTTCCATCGGAACAGTAATTCCCTGAAGCGTCCGACTTGGGTTCTGACGTGATTCAATTTTGTCCCCGCCGAGCGCTTGAGACCAAGGTTGGGGTTCTCCGCTTTTGGTGGTGGAAGGGATTGAGGTGGTTTTATTTTACTTCGCCTCAACCCATTAGGCCAAACGAAACTTCCGATTTCACTATCGAAGATGTTATGCTTTGGCCGGGTATGCGCTTGTCTTTGCGCTCTCAATGTAAGCGCTGCTCTGCAGGGCGCTTACATAACTCCCTTCCCTACGGAAGTCGTTCGAGCCATTCGTGCTCAACGAGACGAA
>JGI24159J19872_10004927_pt1 | contig 17142 bp, 14 predicted proteins | sample Ectturendosymbi4_FD_19872 | JGI IMG/M metagenome (IMG submission 19872) | reverse complement strand
AGGTCAAGGAGACCCCTTGTGATCGGGGGCCTGATGAGAGGACTGAAAGGGGGAAACATACCAAACGATGCCAATCAAATAGTGAGTTTGAAGAAATGGCTTTGTTGTTAAGTTTGCTAAGTCCTGAGGCAAAAGAAGGGCGTGCTGCTTTGGGGATGCGGTGGATAGGGTGGTTGACTGATCTTAGGGATTGAATATGAGTGCCAAAGGAAGCGGGGTAAGTCAGGGGGGTGCTCATAGTTAGGGTTTTTTGGGGATGTGGTGGATTGAGAATGGGGTCACAGGTGTTGCAGTACCAACTGGAAAGTTTGTTGGCATGACTTCTTGAAATTTTCACACAAGAGAGGTGAAAGGACCGATCACACTGTGAACATTGAATTGTCTTTTTCTTCCTTGAGCCTGTTTGGCTATGAGAATGGTAACATTGGGTTGGGTCTTTGGGGTAGAGCTACAAGTCTGTTGCCTGTCTGTTGACAGGCATTGGCTACAGTAAAAGGGTACAGATTCAAACTCAACGACGTCATCACCAGCAGACACACCGGCACAGCAGTATGGGAGCCATTGTTCACAGGAACTGCATTCAATTACTAATGTTTCTTTGGGTTTTCCACATGAGCTGCATTTGCCTGTGTGTCCAGGCATTGTGAAGCATGAAGTAGATAATTCATAATTTCACAAGATCAGTAGGATCCACTACTGGTGTTGTTGCAACCATAATGGTGACACCGGAGTTTAAACAAATGGCTTATTAATACTACACACCATGCATTTCAGCACTTAGATAATCTTTTCCAACTAGGAAGCCTAAGATATCTCTGAAACTTATTCAAATAGAAGGGTATTTTTGGAGTTGCATTTGTGAGAGCCCTGGTTGGTTAACCTCTGTTGCCCGGTTGTTTACTGTAGGCTGTTTGTTACAGGTTATTTCTATCCAGTGGTTGTTGATTGCATTGTAACATCTTTATTCTTTGGATGGTTTTGCACGTAACTTGGCACATTTGGAGCAAGCAAATTTTATTCACCACACCTTTATCATGGAGATTGACGATTCTTTGTACAGCCGGCAACGGTATATGCTTGGAGACCATGCTATGAAAGCTTTGATGCATTCTCATGTGATACTTATTCATTGTGGAGGTGTCGGCATAGAAATTGCCAAAAATTTGGTTTTAACTGGAGTTCAAGTAAGAAAATCTTTCTGTGATAATTTTTTTTGAAATGTTATGACTTTTTACCCTAGAGCTAAATTTAAACAAGTTTTTTTTTTTTTTTGAAACCAATGCGGCGGTAGCCTATGAGTAGACCACATAACTGTTGCACAAGTTAAACTATCTAGATCTAGATGCAAAGCATTGTGCGCATAACCATTTTTAGACAAGCCTTACTTGTTATTTGACTTGTATTTTGTATTGAATAGCCTAGGTATGGTTTTATTTTTCATATTGAACAGGTAGTCTAAATTTTCCAGAATTAGAAGAAATAGATTAAAATGCAAATTAGACTTCTAAAGCTGTTCTATAGCAGATTTTTCTATCACAAGCAGAATTGCATCCATCAATAGCAGTAATGACAATGATTATATGTGTAAAAGCTGTCACTGTTGAATGAGTATTCACAAACTTCACGCAATCACGGCGTCATGTTTTACAAGGTACCTACACTTTCATGCACAGCCACAACATTGCGGCAGCAATGGTATGTGAGAACTGCTGCAAGTCATTGCATTGCTTTCAGAAGAACACCAAACGAATTAGGATTAAATCCTAATACTAAACCCTAACCCAATGCCAGTCTGCAAATGCAATCAATTTGAGATCTGGTATTTAAATGAATTAAATGTTTAATAAACAAATGCTCCACTGTAGAAAATAAAAATTTTAGTCTGTTCTTCTAATCTAAAATTTTAAACTAATATTTGAGCAAAAATTTTAGTACAGTAGTCGAAAACTTATTGTGAGAATGGCTCATGTTATTTTTCAACAGTGAAAGATTTACTGCCTTAATATTTGCAGTTCACTGAAAAACCATGTGTACCACTTGTTTATATGGAAACAAACAGAACTCAGTAAAACGTTACCTCATATGCTTTTGCAATTAATAAGAAAAGGCCATAGTAGGCACAAAAACACTTGCCGCAGTTTGAAAGAAAGAGTTAATTAATTTGTGTGGTTATAAAGACAAATTTGCTATTGATTTGTATTTTGTAAATCAAAGAAACAATGTAATGTTCTGTTGTGCTTGCAGGAACTGTTTTAATTGAAGGATTTTAGAAATAACTGCACTGTATTTGAGCATTTATTTCAGTTGCAACAAACTAATCTTAAATCATCTGTAGCAATTTGTGGTGTGCAACTCCAAATTAATAACCATGTTATTTTGTATTTATGTTTTTTAGAACATTTACAGTTGCATGATTTTCAAGATCCCATTCTTTGTAAACCACAAAGTGTTTACATTGGTGTTATTTAGTAGGATCTACTGTTTTCTATGATATTGCATTCAATGCCTGATTATATGTTATCATGTGAAGCTTTTATTGCTAAGCTGGGTCTTTTTTTACACATTGCACAAAGTCATGGTTAGTGAAGCATGTCACATTTAAAAAAATAAGCACAGTGCATTGCAAACGTCAAGTGTGCTAAGAATTCTGCAAATTCAGTTTTGCTACATTGGCATTTTTTAGATTTCAATTAGTCACCAATAGCTTAAACTTAATGGTTTACTTAATCGAATATGTAAACATATTTGTTATATTCTTTGCTGGTGGACATCAGTGTTAGAAGTAACAAAGAACAATCGTAAAAACATTTTTTGTTATGTCACATAAATGGAAAATATGATATTTTGTTCTAATTCAGTGTCACACGTACAGTAGCTTTAATATAAACTTTGTTATGCAACAAACTTTTCTGTGTGCTAGAATTTTGGGTTGGACAGAGTGAATTTAGAAAACTTAAAAAATTTTTGCAAATACAAGTTTCTATTCTCAGTAGTTCAATAGTTCTATATTATTTTATGGTGTTGCATTTATACAACTTATTCATAATAAAAACAACCATAAATATAACTTTATATAATGTGGTTTTTGTTAGGATTGCTGACACTGAGGTAAGCAGCATCTTCTTTGGTTCTAAAAGGCTATATATGCTGAAACTTGTGTTTGAAAACAGCATGTTTTAATGTAGTGGGTCAGTACTTGTGGTCCTAATTTTTTCTTTTTGTGCTTGTTCTTATAATTTTTTTTCTATTTTTCTCCTTGTTTCAGAGCTTGACTATAGTTGATGACACGCTTGCTACAACTAATGATTTGGCTGATAATTTTTATATTACTGAGAATGACATTTCAACCAAGAGACAAAGGCAAGTATTTTGTGTGATGCTCTTTGATACAACACTGGTTGTACTATGTCATTTGCAAGGGTTTGTTGTATTTTGTGTACAAATTACTATGCTGCAATAATGCTCTTTTGTTTTTAGCCCAGTTTAATGTTTTGAATTTACTCTTATTCCTAATCTTGCCTGCATATTTTATGCTGCGAGAGATGTATGTAGCAACAGTGAGTAAAGTACACATATTCACAGAAAGATGAAGAAAATGAAGATAATACTTAGCAAGTGCTACAGGTGACAGCAAAGTACAAAAAATAGTCTTTGCTGTGTATAGTGGATTATTTATATATATGTAGAAATGCAATATATATACAGTATATATATTGTTTATGCTGTTTCAAGTGTGGGTAAGTTCTGAAGCTATCAGAATTATTATGCCAGTTTTCTTCAAAACAATAGCATGATTGCTTTTTAGATCTTCAATTTGCAGTGAAAAGTTGGTTGAATTGAATCCATATGTGAAAGTATTGACATTACCAGAATCATACATTGATTTAAATTCAATTCCAGGTTAGTTGCTTATTTATGCACATTCCATTTTTGCCTATTTTACTTTGAGATGTCTATCTATGCATAAAGCATTCAGGTGTTCATCTAAAACCAAGGAAAAATCAAGTAATGTGGCATTTGTTTGAAAACAGAGTTCTGTTTATTTTATTTAATCAGAGTCTTGTATGGTAAAATGCCATTTTCAACCAGCACAAATAGGATTTTTCAGAACATGATACAGTATAACGAAACTGCACAACAGTAAATAATTTTGTAGATCCTTTTTCTGAAATTGCATTGTTAGATAATCTGACCTGGTTTGATTATTGTTATTCAACCAGAATGGAATGATTGTGTGAAAACCCAATGTTGAAAGTGTCCAAAAATTATATAAATATTTTTGGTCTAATCTGTTTATTTCAAAAGCTGTCACAGACTGACCATGATGGACTGATGGATAAAGAAGTTTGTTAGCTACCAGTCTTATTTGTATTTTTAACTCTGGCATCAATGATTCAAGACGTTTTTATTTAAATGACCCTTTTATCTTTCCAGCCACACAAAAGATTTTTTCGCAATACAACTGTGTTGTTGCGACCGAGTGCAAACTGGAAGACCAAGTTAAAATGGACAGTGTGTGCAGGTCAATCACTCCTACAGTGAAGGTAACGTAAATGTTATATGAAAATGTTTGAAACTACAGTCAAAAGCAACTTTGAATGGAACTATGTGCGAATATTGGCACTTGTTTGGTATTCGGATTCTTTGTGTCACAGTGCACACGAGAAGAATAATATCTTGGGCTTCCACTCATGGTATTTTGTTGAAACACAAACCATTCGGATATTCACTCATTGTGTATGCAACTTGTAGGTTGATGTTAAAAAAATCCGAATTGATTTTTATAAGGACAGAGTTAATACACTGCCAATAACCACTGTTTTACTAAAAAATTTTAAATTGTGTGATCAAGGAAGGTAGAGTCGTTTCAAATTCGTCTTGACAAGATTAGTTCCAAATCTAGGCGATTACACAATCTCACCTCATTCCTTGGGTACAAATACTGTTCTCGTTTTTGTGTTTTTCTAACAGCATTATTCGTTTAGGCATTTTGTCAATAGTTACAGATGAAGAACTTAGCTTTAAGTTTGGGTTGATGGAGAACTGGCACAAAGGAATGATATCTCAAACACTGCAGATGCCCTTTCCTTGAAATCCGCATTATCAAACTTTTGTCCCGCTCAATACTAATAGTCTTCCTCGAGTTGTAAAACAGTCTGCATTGCTCACACAATGTCAAAGTATTACTCTGATCATCACAAAAATCAACAAATTCTGTGTAACAAGAACCAACCTAACTTCGTTACGAACAAAAATTTTGGATTCTTGAAAGTGTTGCTGCGTAGAGTGTTGCTGCGCATCAAACGCTCTTGCCAAGGAGCGCTACGACGATCCACTCAGTGGCTGTGGTCGGACACCCAACCTTCCAATGGGGGAGGGGGACACTCTACCACTGAGCTAATCGCCGCCCAGGTTTGGACTCTAATTGTGGTGCGTGAGCTCGATGCTGGGCATCCAGCTAATCACGCCGAGATGTTCTTGTTTGCTATCACATAGGTTTCACCTGTTAGCTGTTTCATTATGCAATTTCATGTTTGTTTGTTTGCATTGTTTTGATTTCAGTTCATTGCCTGCGATGTGCTGGGTTTGTTCGCTTCGCTGTTCTGCGACTTCGGTCCGGAATTCCACGTCCACGATCCGACAGGGGAGGAAGTGGAGGATGTCTACATATCTGCCATTACGCAGGTTCTGCTGCGCGCAGTCTACGCATGTGTCAAGTGTTTTGGCAACATCAGAAAAATTTAGAATAGTGCGAAAATATATTTCCCAAGAGCGTTGCGTTCTTAAACTGAATGTACACCTGAAAGTCGCACGGTCAGTTTGCAACATAACGGCTTTGATTGGGTATTATTCGAAATTTAGACGCGCCTTGGATGCGTTTTCATGTCGTTGCCAACAGCTTTCGTAGCAGGCGTGTCCTGTTTTCGGAGTAAAGACTCGAAGATAGTTCGGCAGTGTTTGAGGTGAAAATGGGAAACCTCATTATGACAGACCGAAAGCTGTTTTGCTTTTTCTTCCACTGCAAAGTTGCCGCTTATGCAATTTTTGCTGTAATTGCTGCGTGTTTAAACGTAAAAAATTACGTTCTTTTTCGTGTGTGTTTGCATGGGTCACCAGCAATTTCAGAGTTTCAACGAAATCGAATTAGGATGGTTTAAACCCGTTGAGGTACAGAAGCTGGTGTGTTTTGTTTGCAAACGTTTTCTTTTAATGCTGTGCGAGTTAAACGAGGATATCGACAAACTAGTTCTTAATAATTCGCAGGTTGCCCACAGTTCGCCACATTTCTAAGGCATAAATTTCATAAAACTAAAAGAAAGTAAGGTAATCTTTGCTTAGTCCGATTCTTTGGCCAAAGTAAGGGTGCGGCTGCGGGTCTGGTAGGTGTGCACAAATCAATAAATTGCCGTCAACTTGCGTTCTATCTTCCGTAGCAGCAAACAGACGTTTTCATGATTGGGCGCTCTGCTTCGCAGGAAAGCCGCGGCACTGTGATATGCCACGACGCTCGACCGCACGGCTTCAGCGACGGTGACCGCGTTGTATTTAGTGACGTTGAGGGAATGAATGAACTAAATTGCCAAGTGCACTCCGTTCAGGTATTTTTTGGGTGCATTCTGAGTAAATTTTTTACTGCTGGTCATATAATTAATTACTATTTGACGTCATTTATTGCTATTTGTAATAATTCATTACTATTTGTAATAATTCAGTGCTATTCGTCATAATTCATTGCTATTCGTCATAATTCATTCCTGTCTGTCATAACTCATTACTGTTTGTCATAACTCATTACTATTTGTCATAATTCATTACTATTCGTCATAATTCATTACTATTTGGTGTGTTGATGGAGAATGTGATCTTTCACGCATCACTTTGACGATCTCAAATCAGAATGGCGGGGTGCGTTGCAAAAAACTTATCTTAGTTTTCGTGCTTCGCATTCTTCGATCATGATTGTTGTTTGCACACTGCGTCGCCGTCTCGTTCAGGTCACGTCGCCCCACATGTTCACAATAGGCGACACGTCCAAGTACAGCGCATATGTGAGAAACGGCATCGTCAGAGTGGTTGGAGAAGAGAAGACGATGAACTTCGTAAGTGATCTTTGTCATATATGGTGCGATGTATAAGTTTGCTATGAATGGATGCAGTGAAGTTTAAGTAGGTTGCCGGAGCCCTTTTCGCATTTGCAAGAAACTGCAGACTGCGAATCAAGATCTTGCCCGAAACTGAATAGGTGGTTAAAAACCGTGCCAAACCGTGATTTATGCCAAACCTTGGCATAAATCCGGACTCTGCGCCGAATTTAAACAATTATCTTTCGCCGCTACCATAGGGCATCTACGTCCCGTGAAATATGCACACAAAGAGTTGAAAATGGTAAGATCGACTATATCATCAATTGAATTCTTTTAATAACTTTTGTCAGGCAATGTACTGCTTTAGTTAATGCCAGACTTTGGCGAGTGTGTTGCTATGACAACGGGAATAACGTTTTGGTCTCACTGCCTGAAACTGCGTATTTCGCTCAAATGAAAGTTTTTTTGACGTGACCAGTCTGGTTTTATTTTTTTGTCACATTCACCGAAAAATATAAAAAAAAGTCGTCACATACTTACAGTTGGGGGGGATTCTTTCCGGCCCGCCACTGGCCACGTCGCGGCGCCCGTGGTAACTTCTTTCGTCCCATCGTTCTAAATCCTGTCTTCGGTTGTTGTCTTGTTCGAGCAAACGACGCCCTCGCAGTTGTTTCGTGTGTTGCGTCACAGAGACCGCTGTCTGAGCAGCTTCTGCAGCCGAGTCTGGTCGTCACCGACTTTGGGAAGATGGAGACGCCGTCGGCGATCCATCTGACGTACAGAGCCGTCCACGTGTACCGCGCGATTCACCCGGATGTTTGGTAAGTTGGTCTTGCCCAGGAGCTTGAGCAATGAGTGCCAACAGTTCTAGTGGTTCCCAACGTTGGGTGCAGTGATGTAATCGAGACCGAGACCTGGTTAAAACTTTGAGACCGAGACTTGAGGCATGAAAAATTTGTGGATTATGCCGACAGTTTTCTAAACATTTTCAAGAAAATGTCATCACTACTTCGAAGTTGAATTTTTTTCGAATTTCTGGCATTTTTCCTACTTGCTTTGGTTGTTTCTTACCTACAGGCACATCAGACAAAAAACACATGAAAATGCATTTTTGCTGATCCATGTCGCTGTAGTATTCAAAGTGTCAAGGCAATACTCTTGTGGCCGAGACCTGTAGCCTTCGAGACCGAGACTTGCAAAAATGAGTCTTGCTGGTGGGGCGTACCCCTACCCCTTGCTGGTGGGGCGTACCCCTTGCTGGTGGGGCGTACCCCTTGCAGGTGGGGGCGTACCCCTTGCTGGTGGGGCGTACCCCTTGCAGGTGGGGGCGTACCCCTTGCAGGTGGGCAATTTGATTTTGATGGGAGGAATTGAGGCCAACTGACGAGGTTTGTGTCCAAAATTGCGAATCAACTTTTTTATTTCATTCTTTTTAATGGATGCAACGTTCTTTGGAAGCTTGTTTAAACCCGTTTTAAGCTTCTTGGCTGCAGCGAAGTTCATTTTTTGAATCGTAAGATTTATACATCACCACATGGGGACAATTAGGATTTGAGAGGTTATTAGGTGGGCATTGGCAAAAAAGGTGGAAACTGGTTGAGAGGTTATTAGGTGGGCATTGGCAAAAAAAGGATTTGAGAGGTTATTAGGTGGGCATTGGCAAAAAAGGTGGAAAAGGTGGAAACACTGGTTGATACTTGTGATTTGCTATAAGGGAGTGTGGTGAACTGACCAACTTATTTCCCAGATATAACTAAGGCAGAAAAACCAGGCTCTGTTCTGCTTATACACAATGAGGTGCAAAGGCATCGAAAGACTTCGAGCAGCATCAACATACAAAGCATACCGCGCTACGGTGCAACAAACTCGAACTTACTGGTAACGTTTCGTTCGAATGAGTGAGTAAGAAGAAGGGCGGGGGCAATTACACGTCGACGTTGATTGGAGCAAATCACGTTTCAGTAGACTGCGTTATTAACCAGGGAGAAAAAATTATTGAAGTAAAACGAGCAATTGTTTCAGAGGAACGTTTTCTGTGCTTCTTTAAAAATTGCCCCGTTGCGAACGTAGATTTGCGTTAGAATTACTACCGGCGAAGCAGTGGTTAGTGCTTCCGCTTCGGTCTTGGTAGGTCTCGTGTTCGACTCCACGCCGAGTCGGGTTGTACCACGACTTTGTAAACTAGCACTGGAGCCTTCTTGCCTCGAGCACAGAAAAGAGAAGCGCTCTTACGTATGTTGTCATAGATTGGATGTTGACTCTACAGCTTTTGCAATCGCGCATGTCAGTCACACAACCTGTTTTTTTTCGCTGAAACATTTCGGTCATTTGTCTCACAGTTGTATTAAAACTCGCCCTAAAAGTGTCTTTTGGTCTATCTTTTCAAACGTTCTGACAGAAGTGACTTAATTTTTTTCGGTCTCGGTCTATGACCGAAGAAAGCCCAAGCGCACAACTATGGCCTGGCGCTGCACAACTTGAATGCTGTANAGCGCCAAAAATTACCAATTAAACAAAAAAATAAACTTTTTTGGTTTGATAACGAACATCAAGATTTCGTCAAACGAAAAGTTCTGTTTAATTTGCTACTTGTATTTACCGACAAACGTTGTTTTTCAAATTAACTTCCTCCCGGTCAGGAACGATCAGTCTGCCGCCGAAGTGCTGGACATTGCTCGCGATCTCGATCCTGGACTGGCTGCGGCCCAGCGTGACGTGATACTGGCCTTGGCCAAGGCGTCCTACGGGTGTATGCCCCCGTTGTGTGGTGTGGTCGGTGGCCTGGCCGCACAGGAAGTCCTCAAAGCAGTCACGGGGAAATATACGCCTCTGGATCAATGGGTAAGTTTGTGTGGAAAGCTGATCACGCGATCTGTGTGATCTAACGCCACAAAACTTTGGTGTCTTAATCAAGCGTTTTGTTTGGTGTCTTATTGTAAGCAAACGTATCGTCACCTGGAGACACCAGCTACATTTCCTTGCAAATACGAACGCATGTAGCGACCGAGACATTGTAATCCAGACCCTTCTGTGTCACGCAGGGTTGTGGGAAACGAAATCGCTGTTTTTGGCGTAAGATCTAGTCGACGTAACTTATTTCATGGCTCGTGACATGAAATACAGTTTTTGTGAGACCTGTACTGATAATGACCGGTAGGTTTTGCCTGTAAATGAAGCTTTGCTGAACTGTGCTGTTTAAAGAATTTTTTGGAAAAGGACGCATAATTTCCGCAAAACATCGAAATTCGTTATAATGCAAATCAACAAACTGAATTTGTTCGAAGAGAAACTGCAACTACAGGAAGACTTCAAAAATATGTTTCCGGTAGACCTTGTTTCTGTACCCGCTTTTAAGCTTTCTGCAGCAGTCAAATTTTGGAATAATAAATAGAACTGCTAAAAATGTTTCAAAGTTGTGCTCTTACAATTGTGTGCATCTCATGATGCACCTGCTTTCGTTAACTGGCTCCTTTGTTTCATGGCAGTTGTGGAACAAAATGAAAAATCTTGCTACAAGTTTTTTTTCCAAATCAAAGAGGCCACACACATTTTGAACAAAACTTTGCGATATTGTTTGGCTTAACCGACCACAATATCTGTTTCTGACCCTGATCATAGTCGGTTCATCGCAGCCTTTATTAAACGAATCCTGTTTACACAGCTGTACCTTGATGCCCTCGCCCTGCTGCCCCCCCAAAACGCAACGTCAACGTCTCCCGCATTGAAGTAAGTATAGAATAAAACCTGGACTCGATTCAGTCTTAGCGCAACGAATTCTTGAAAGATGCGTTCGAATGGCGTCAGTTTTTCTGTGCCTACACTGGAATAGAATATGACGCTAGTACCTGATGGGCGGAACTTTGGCAGCTTCCCGAATTCAAATCCCCGATTCTAACAAACTTGCGTAAGAAGACACGTGATAGACGTCGAGCAATCAACCGTAACACTTTTCTTCGCACCAGCCAATCAAAAACGAAATTCAAAGATGGAATTAATCTAAACAGACAATCGTGTGAAATCGAGTAGAACTAGCGACAAGGTCTTGCGTTTTGTTGCCATGCTTTTACACGAGGTTTGTTTATCTATAACGTCCAAACGCGCTAGCAACAGCTAACTCGACCCCAGCATGATGGTCATCGTTTTCGCATCGTTGCACTTCTAAGCGATGAGCCGATCAACAAATCAACAGTTTTATGTGGTCTTTTGTGCCAGCCAACTCGTGCGAGTTACTGTCGATTCTCTCGCCAACTTCATTTTCACCCAAAAACTTACGACTTCGCAAATTAACTCGAAATGCGTTAATGCGAATAGACTTCGCTGGGCAAAGTGCACGTAAATGCCCTTTCCCTGCAAGACGCTGTTGCAAGTGACGTCATTTACGCATGGATGCGCATCGAAATCAAACCAATCGCACGCGTACACCGTTCGATTCTTGGGAGTAAGCCCGACATGCCCGCACAGGAACAACGGACGTTACGACAGGCTTCGCGCTTGTGTTGGCCCTGTCCTCCTTTCCCGGCTCCACCGTGCCAAGGCTTTCATGGTCGGTTGCGGCGCCATTGGCTGCGAGATGTTGAAGAACTTCGCTCTGCTGGGCATGTCCACTGAGGGAAGGGTGAGTTCGTTGTGATCAGGTTGGTTTTCGTGTTTGTGGTGACTGCAGCACTACGCCGAGACACCGGAACCGTCGCCAGAAAGTCTTCAGTAGGGGGGATTTACGTTTGTGCAGGGGGGCTTGATATTTGAAAATTTGATAAAAACTCCACTGAGTTAATAGTGCTTCATATTTCAATTTAGGGGGCTTGGTACTTCGTTTGGGGGTGGCTAAGCCTGCCAAAACCCCCCGTGGCGACGGGACTGCTCGTCGGTCGCCCTTTTCTAAAGACCAGATGTCTTGTTGAAATAAACTGCAAATCACTGCCCTGGTGACACACGTCAGTCCTGCAAGTTATGGGACTTCGATCTTTATCAAGCAGCAACAATATCTCAGGGATAAATGCTTAAGTGTGACCGGACCGTTTGACACAGACAATCGCTCTCAAGAGGAAGATCACCTTTCAGTAAAACAGCTTGCATGGCGATGTTCGCTTTCCCCCTTTTTGCAATTGTCCCAGCAACAGTGTGATGTTGTTACTTGTGGATAGAATCTATATTTGATTAAGATTTCAGGGCCGACGATGCGTAGTGTTATGTGAAATCGATTTCCTATTAAAAAATTTTGCTGATGGATTCAACTTCGTCGCCTTCGTGGAGCCTAGTTACTTGAATACAGACGTGTGTAAGTTTGAATCGAACACTGGTTTTTGGCAGGCTCCAGCAAAATTTCCTTATTTTTGTAAAAATCCTAATACTTGTTGCAACCTCGTCTGCTAGCCTCACAAGCACAGCACATGTAAGTTGCAAGGATCGAAAAAGACTACAACCAAACCAAAAAGCTGGACGGTTTCGAGTGGAATCACAGCATCCCATACAATGTACGGACTCTTTTAGAGTGACGTAGGAGGGNATGCTACGGCTGAGCTTCCAGTACGGGACATCCGTCCGAACATACAACATCTTGAACAGCCCCTGAACCTTGTTGGCAAAAACGAAACGCATTTGCAGAGCTTTTTCTCATCTGAAAACGGAAGAGACATGTGACTTGTGGCTCTAAGTTTCTACGTAGACTTGTGGCTTGACAGTACGTTCAGATTTAGGATGGAGTTTGTGAATATTTGTGATTATCCATATCGCGTACGCTCTTTCATGAAGAGCACTCACGAACTATGTTGGTTATATTGCAGTCAGTTCAAAGTCCACGTTCGAACATCTTTTTTTTTTAATGTGGGAACATTAAAAAAATCTAAATTATTATTCCTTGTTTGCGTCGTTGGCGCGTGTAATGCGGCAAATAATTCGAGCCGCGGATATTTCCGGAGTAAAAACACTGAATAAGAAAAGAAAAATAAGTCAAGGAAAANGTAGAATTGAATTGTTTTGGTGTTAACTGCTTTGCTTCGCCAAGTTCGATCTTGAAGTACACGCTTGTCATATTAATNTCGTGCGGTTTGACAGCGGCGTACAAGTCCAGGCTTTGTCCTTCTGACGCAGATCACTGTGACTGACAACGACTTCGTCGAAAAATCCAACCTCAACCGGCAGTTTCTCTTTCGAAGCCATCACATTCAGGTGGGCGTTGCCGGTGACCAGGTGGGCGTTGCCGGTGACCAGGTGGGCGGTGCCGGTGACCAGGTGGGCGTTGCCGGTGACCAGGTGGGCGGTGCCGGTGACCGAAAGCGCACCAAGCCGTTTATAGTCCGCGCTTCGTCAGCAGTACGGATATTTTTGTTTTACTTCGAACGGTGGTGTGTTAGCGCTGATGATTCTGACCGTGCGAGTCTCTGATCGCTGTGCGAACGCAAGCGGCACGTTTCTTTAAGCCCTGCGGAGACGTGGCGAACCTGGAACGAAAATCTTGCCCCTGGAGCAAAAATTACGTGCTTGCTTCTCTACACCACCCCCCCGAGATCCGCTTGATTGCAGATGCAGACACGTGTTCGGAAATTATCTTGCTTCAATGTTTCACTTGGAAAAAATCCTAAAACATCACGTTATAGGCAGCGGCCATGTGTGCGGGTTTTAGTTTCCCGCTACGAGCAGAGTTCGCATTTGTGTACACGTCTACTATCATGTGTCTTATCTGAGATTGGGTGGTGGCAGACGGGATGCCAGGAATGTCTTTTCGCCGCCTCCCGGCCTTACTGTATATGCATTCAGAAGTTTACAAGCGTGGCCAAAAATTAAATTTTTGTTGCTGTCGAGCGTTAGGCGGCTCCTCAGGGCTGTGCAGAAGGGCAATGATGCAGTGTTAACAAGTTGTGACGCCGGGGTCCTTTCAGAGGCCAATAAATGATGATCGGTGCTTGTTCTCATGTCACCGATGCTCGTTTTGTTGCCGCAGAAATCAAAGAGTGAAGTCGCGGCACGGGCTGTGAAAGAGCTGAACCCAGATCTGAAGATAGTCGCAATGCAGAAAGCGGTAACTGCAGCTGGTGTGATTGGTCAACCGAAAAAATCCTGAAAAATAATTAATTTTCGCTTTGTAACCACGAAGTTATCGAAGCTTTTTCGTGCACGTCGAGTTGCGGTGCTTTTGTCTTTGTTCCTGATTTTAAAAAAAGTAAACGACCAGTTGGTGATCCTGCCTTCGTCTACTCCAGGGATTCCCGACCTTTATCTGGCCATGTACCTCTTCAGCATTTCGGCAGATGAGCACTTGCACCTGAAATTTCATATGACAAAACATTTTATCATGACTAATCAAAGTTATGTCCGACGATAAGCATAAAATTATCTCTGAAAATAGTATTCACTGATATAAATATTTGGAAGTAAATAACATACAAGTATATTTTTCAAGTCTATTGCTAACCTTAAATCTACCCCTTCAGATAGGCAAATGCACCCCTAGGGCAGGTTTTTAAAGGAATTCTGATCACAATTTGCCTATTATGACTACATAAATACGGGTCATCTTTAATTTGAATGATTAACATGCACTGGCGGGGTCGGAGTTAGTGAATTTTTTTAAATCTCCGACTCCAAGAATAAAATATCTTTGTGAAATAAAATCTTTAGTTCTTTGGTACGATAAGTTACAATCATTTTTCTCCAAGAAAATTTCAGTGGTCTAATTTTCAAAATTAGAATCAGAGAAATCGGGCCCCTACAGGTCCATACCGGGTACCTAACGTTTTCCTTAAAAAGCTGCCCTACCCCAGGTTGGGAACCCCTGGTCTATTCCACCCCTGGTCTATTGCAGATTAAACGTTTTTTTTCATTAAGTATTTGTTCGGAAAAGAAGTTTCGGTAAATTTGATTTTTCTCAAAAAAAACAAAAGAAGCACGATTCTTAATATCGCTTCCGAACCAAGAACGGCGGTAACAACGGCAGGAACGCGTTCGTTCTTTCGCCCCCCCCCCTAACGTCGTGAAAAGCGCTCCCCCCAAACTCCGTAGCGTCGGCGACGGACGATCGCACTCGAAACAATTAAAATTGAGTCGATCACGTGCATGTATCGCGACTGCTGAGAACTCGCCAATCTGTTGCGCAAGGTGGGGGCCGAGACCGAGCACTCGCACTTCGACGACGACTTCTTCCAGGAGCAGGACCTGGTCGTGAACGCCCTGGACAATGTCGAGGCCCGAAGGTTCATGGACAGGTGAGCCCTCATGCACTTGCTCGCGACGTCTCCGGCCGCACAAGTTCAGCATTTTTTGATGGTTTTCGTTCGGAATTAGTTGTTCAGGACAATGTACCCGCAGTGAAACAAGCGAGCTGCGGCAAATTCGAAAACAAATGCTATGGTTTTTAGAAGGTGTTCGGGTTTGCATTCGCCGTAAAGGGAAATGTTTTCCCAAAACTGAAAGGAAAAAAGAATAATTTGCTGGTGTCAACCGAGCAAACGCTCATCCTAATGCTCCAATGCAGGAGCGTAACGAGGTTAGATAGCGCCCGGGGCAAGGAGCAAGTTTGGTGGCCCCATGTTCGAACCTTAGGTCTTTCGGAAGCAAATGTGCTGAATTAATGAAGAAAGTTCGTGCGAAAATTTTGTGTCTTTTCGGCCCCCCGCCAGGATTTGGCACCCCCAGTGGCCCGGGGCACTGTGCCCCCCTTGTTACGCCCCCGATCCATTGTCAGCGTTTTCACGTTTGTCAACACCTCGAATCTTTTCTTCTCCACGATCTTTCAGCCGCTGTGTGAGCAACAGGAAGGCCCTGATCGAGTCCGGCACTTTGGGCCCGAAAGGCCACGTGCAAGTCGTGGTTCCGCATTTGACCGAGTCGTACAGCAGCCAGTACGACCCGAACGAGGAAATGGTGGCCTTCTGCACTCTGCGCCAGTTCCCGACCAAGCCCGAACACGCGATTGAGTGGGCCAAGGAAAAGGTGAGCTGCATTGTTCCCCTGAGGTACAAATTTCTTAGAGGGAACACTGGTGAGCTATCAACTCGTTCGACAAAAAGACTCGGTCTGACCGTTGGTTTGTAGTTGTGCGTGGAGGCTCCCAAGTTTATTCAGCGTGGCGTTAGTAGTCATCTTTCTCCTGTGCTCGTTGTTCAATTGTTGTTCTTGTCACTGGGATGCAATCATTCTGATCCCCATTTTTTTACTGAAAACGTTTTTCTTCATTCAGCTGCTGCGGTGATTAAACTGCGAAATTCGCCGCCGTTGTTACGTCGCTTGCGACTTTCTAACGCACGCATCCAAGCTAAGTAGATCCAGGGACGCCAGAGTAGCGGTAGGGTGGGGGGAGGGGGGCAGTAAAGAAGTTTAAGGGCAAGGGAAACTTGAAAAAAGCTGGGGCACTTCCCGCGTGTTCTTTTAGATCTCGGCACCTTTTCTCCAGTTATCTTCTGGGCATTTGAAGTTCAATGTTTTACCATTTGAACATTTCTGTCAGCCGTGCAAGTTAAAAGAGAAGCTTTTTTTGCTCTGCTACAAATAAATATTTTGTTTCAAGTCGCTCATGATAACCATGAAAAGACAATATACTGTTTATGAAAAAAAAAATTTATCCCCCCCTTCTGTCAGGGACGTCAATGCCCAAGCCCCTCCCCCCCTTTCTTCGGCGTCACGTGTGCAAGCACGTCCATTAACCAATCTCGCTTCGCTCAGTTGCTCGACAACTTTTGTTTCGACAGTTTGATGTTCAGTTCACGCAACGTCCTGAAGTCTTCAACAAAGTCCTAACCGATTACGTCAGAGCGAACAAAAGCGACGACATCACTCTCTTCCGCTTCCTGGCCGACAACTTCGACCAATACTCGCACGAGGTATGAGGGAGGGCTGTTGACTGGCCGGATGCCAGGCCGAGGCGTTGCTGTTTTTCGCCAGTCTTTACGCGAAAAATAAAAAGTTTGCGTCTGTTTTGTGGACCTGGCGAGGGTCTGTTGGTTTGATTTCTCCTTCAAAAGATCAATGTCTTTCAACGGTTTGCGTCGCAGAATCGACATAAGTTTGAAATCGCCTTCACAGGAGTAACTTCGATTCAGGATCCAGCCAGTAAGGTTGGGAG
>JGI24159J19872_10004926_pt1 | contig 17142 bp, 6 predicted proteins | sample Ectturendosymbi4_FD_19872 | JGI IMG/M metagenome (IMG submission 19872) | reverse complement strand
TCAGATTTGTATGTCAACCCCCCCTTCACGAACGTAAAGCCCCCCGAACAAACGTAAAGCCCCCCGAACAAACGTAAAGCCCCCCTATTGACTACTTTCTGGCGACGGTTCTGGATGAGACCCTGATCATATGAAATCATTCCAAAAATTCGATGCAGTGCAGGATTAGCCTGTCTGACCAAGCGGAAGACAAGCAAGCGTCGTTCGCCAGAGCTTTTTACAGTCACAGCTAAGAAAGAGCAGAGAAAGCACTTGCTGCATTGGATATTCCTTCAATTCCTGTAGCGCAAGTAAAGGAAATACAGTACTACAAAGATTTTGACCGGCTGCGTGGCACAATGGGTTGATCACGCACCACTAAAGCTGTTACAACTTGTTTCGGTCTTACTGAGACTTGGAAAACAGCTCTTGCAGCCAATCCAGTCTCGAGCTCGAATTCGGTGGGTGAGTGCAAAGAAAAAGTTCGCACACGGTGCTGGTATCGACTTGCCACCAACAGCAATCCACGTAGCTTCGTGGCTCCAGCGCAAGCAAGCGGAGATGGGCGCCGCTGACCACTCGTGACACTCCAAAAGGGAGAATCGAAGTGAATATAAGTGAAACTGCACCTGGAAATGAAGGACAAACCTGCGATGAACACTTATCCTGATGATGTTTTTGCGATTTGTTTCTATAGGCTTACGTTAGGTTTCAGTCCTACTTTGTTACACTTAAAAACGTGTGGAACTTGTGTTAAGGAGTTAATTCCGAGAGTACAGTTTCCTAACTGTAAGACCGTGCATGCACGTTAAAATATGTGGCATTCAGGAGAAACCTCGATTGTCCCGGAGACCTACCCCGGCTGCGTGCAAAAGCCTAACGTGGAAACCCAAACAGAAAGTTCTCATTCAGCAAGTAGTTTTTAAAATTGCATTTGCTCTTTAGGCTTGGAAGATAAAAAATACAGTCACTCTATGCAGTTCAATTCATTTATTCAGCATTCTGAGCACAGAGACTGATCTCAAACCAATTTCATTGTTTCAGTTGTTGAAATACTATAGTTTCGCTGGCCAAATAGCTGGTTAAAAGGAGTAACAACTGTCGAACCTTAACAAAATCCGTCAACTACTTTGGGTAAGAAAGTAAAAGGCTTATTTTGACATTCACTTTGGCGAATATTTAATTGGAACCATCTTGAGAGTGATAAATGAACTTGAAAATATGATTTGAAGTTTGCGTCTTCGTAAGTGATTTCTTGTGTGTGATTTCCTGTTGTTTCAGAAAGAAACCTACAAGATACCACACACTGAGTTGTTAAGTTTGTTTACAAATTCTCTTTGATTTTTTAGATGTATTCCTGTGGTAAACCAACAAAGCGTTGATTAATTCAATGAGGTTGATTATGTGAGTATTCAATACAAGGCGTGTAGGACAATAATTCGCGCGTATCACAGTGCCTACCGTTGTGATAATCACTAAAAAGCAACGCGTAGCCTATTAGACAAAGTTTCTGCGCAAAAGTTACCATCATTCATGATGCCCACGCATTTCTTACGTCAAAAAATAAAACTGGAGGCAAAACAAAGTTTTATCAGCAGAAGGGATAAATAAACTGTCTTTTGGATGGATCTCAATAGGCTCTTCCTCTGGTTCTGCTGGAATTAGATGTGAAGCAAAATATGTGTGCACATTCATTTTACACCCGTATCGGGATATTTTGCAAAAACGTTCTTTCAAATGGCATTGGAAGAGCAACGGTCTGTTTTTCTTGATTTCGTTTGGGGATAGCGTGAAAATTGCATTGCGCCAAACCCTTTGAAGCATGACATTCTTGTTTCATCAAATGAGTTTAATGGAATTTGCTTTCATCTGCAACAGATTTTCTTGTTTATTCTAATGCGAAGTATGTCTCACAAACCGCACTAAAACTTAATTGTGCCACGAAAGGCCACATCTGTAAGATGTTCGATGTTTCTTTCACGCAACACGGTGGTGCAGTTTTATCAGTTGAATTCTCTGATTTATTTATACGCAGATTCTGACAAATATTGTCATCACAATGCAAGCTTCATTTCGCTTAGCTCATTTTTTCTTATTTGAAACAACAGCTTGGGAAATCAAAGCGCAGGATAACTACTACGTTTGCAAATCAATGCCAGATTTGTTCTGAAATGGTGACATCAGAAACAGGGGTGCCAACCGTGGGCCACCTGGAAAGCGAGGACCACACGTTTTTTTTCAGTGCCGGATTAAAGTAGCGCGGGGCCCTAAGTTAAAAATACACTTGATGAAGTGAACAACTGTTAAATCATAACTTATGTGGGCATCCATGTGACTGCCATGAAGCGTAGTGAATTGCGTTAGCGCGAAAAACCTGGTCCTAAATAGCAACTGGTTGACATTACGGGCTAGGCTACACATCCTTTTTACCAGAAAGTAGGCTATATCGTCTTTTTTTAACAAGAAAGAACACATTACTGTGTCGCTCACAAATACAGCACAGCGACTATTTAATTCTTCCAGATTCATCAACAAATTGCTATTAGACAGTGTAGTCACACAGCATAGGCTACGATTCAATTTCGATTGTGAAAAGTAGCAAACCTGCTGCTTTAGATTGCATTTTTTAGATTTTTCCTTAGCGAATTTGTTTATGATACTGGTGGTGGTATAGTGCCTATATCAGCGCTCTTCAACCGGTGTGCACGGTGCACCCTACCAAAATATGCGTGGGGTGCCCACTAAGAAAGGGTTCACAAAGATGCATCACAAACTTGTCACACTAAACAGACAATTTTTACAAAAACTTTCTGTAAGCAAAGATGAACCATTAACCAGCCAATGACTTTCAGGATTTAACCGAGACTTTGCACAATCTGAAGTGTGGTGCATGAGCATCACACCATATCAACCTAATTGTTGTAATTAGATGATTATTTGTGATTCATAAGCAACAGGCAATGAGTCATTATCAATTGAATTATTTAGCTGAGTTACTGAATTAGGGGACTTGTTTAGTTAGACCCGGGTGCTTACAGCCATGGGAGCAATCAGGTGGGTGATGGGGCACGGGGAAGTGTCAGTAAATAGGGTTCATGAGTTTACCTTTAGGGTGCACCGTAACAAAAAAGTTTGAAGAGCACTGATCTATATCACATAGAGGTTCCTGCTCTATACTCATTAGAATCATATTGTTCAGCTTGTTTTGTCCAATGGGGCTCCTTTGTTCATTCTGACATCTTAAGTACGCCACTAACCATCTTTGTATCAGAAGAACCACTTTGCTGTGTTGACACTTCATGAACAAAACCAGTCGAAGCTGTATTGCAAATAGGTCACTGAAGGTTTCATCGAGGATTTATGGAACTATTTGTGGACCACTAGATTGGCCCACGTGGACCATGTTGAGAATCACTGCACTACAGTATATGCCAGGAGTGGACAAACTGCGGCTGTTCTTTATTTTTTATTTCTATTGCAAAGTGTCGGAATATTGCAAAATGGTATTGTGGTAGCGAGCGTGCCGCACAACGTTATTTTTGCAAGTCGTTCCAAAAAGAAATACGTCACAGAAGCGTAGAATGCAAACAAATTCGTGGTTTTATATTTTTATTTTGCGGCTCTTTGTAACTTGGGTTTTACGATATGCGGCTCATACATGGAGCAGGTTTGGCCACACGTCTAAGACTTGCAACACTGCTGGTGGTTGATGGGCTGTGTCACCTATCTGCAGACTGCATAAAAATAACAAATCAGTTTAAATTTTTTAACAAACTGACGATTTGTGTGAATGAGAACAAAACTCAAAAGTTCACTTTGGATTGAGACTTAAGACTGATCTTGCTCTAGGCAAGAGTGTTAGTTGAAGGATTTGTTTTGAAATTGGTAATTACTGTGCACAAAGGCGTAGGTGAGGGTCATGGTCCCTTTGTTTGCAAGCCAAGACTGATCAAACCACGAAAAACAGCTGGTTTTTCGAAAACGCTCACTTGTTTCGTATTTGTGAATTTTCGGGTAGATTAAACAAATAAACAAGGACCGTTTTTTCTATTCCTTCCCCTAATCAATGTTCGTGGTTACACCACCCACTGAACGTGCATAGGCTATCTAATGTTGAATTGCACTTTTCAAAATTGGTTTGTTCATCATTAGCCTGTACAGTATATAAAAAACAAATCTTATCAAATTGTGCAACAGGGGCAACGGTTGCAAATAAGACGCCAGGACATGCTTCTATTTGAAAAGACTTTTGATTGTTTCGAGCAATTCTTTCCAGTTTTTATAGCACAACTGCAGCGGACAAGCCGTAGCTTTCTCGTACGACAATGTTGGAGCTTACCATGTATCGTATTCTAGATCAGTGGTTTTCAACCTTTTTTGTACCGCGACTCATTATAGCAACCCACCATAATCCAACGATCCCATCTNAAGCTCAAAGCAAATGCAATGCANCCGTCTACGTAAAATATCTATCGCGACCTCAGGTTGAAAACCACTGTTCTAGTTTTACGCGACATTCGACACAGCTTAGGGTGATTTTGACGAACCGATGCTTGCTGGTCTTGCTTTGTTGCGCGTTCATCGTGAAACGCTAACTGACGTGGCGAAGTCATCCTCTCAATCGACACGAGCGGTGCAAGGCAAGACGAAGCGCATTTCTTCACAATCTTCGGTCCTCTCAGCACAGAGGATCCAGTTTTTTTTAACTTCCAACGTGACGTGAGCTTCTACAGCTCACCTTTTCACTTACGCCAAATTGAACTAGTTTTATGAACTAACAAATTCGTTCTGCCAAAGTTAGCATCACATTTGAGTTTACTGTTGCGCAAGGCCAAAAAAATGACGTTTGTCACATGATGAACTTCACCTCGTGGCTGGAATATCAGTTTTGTTACTTACTCCTTGATGCAAGGAAAAAAGCTGGGCATGCTGATGTTGTTGGGTTAATTGCAGCTGCCTAAATTTGGTAAGTAGATTAAGTGTTTTGCAGCTGTATTTGACTTTTGCAAATTTGATGAAAACCGAATTCGCCAAGAGAAAAATGGCCGTTGTATTAGAATACAGAACTTGCCGTTTTGTAGTTGCGTTTAACACTAGACAGGACCACCTGCTAAAAGAAACGCAGCTGATCAAGTGATGCTTCGTACGTCAAATGGACTTAGCCGATTACAATCGGCTATTATTTGATGCAATTGCAATATGTAGAAAACAATACCGTGCGAACAATCAAGGTAGATGACAACTTAACTCGCAAAATAAAGGAATCAACAAATTATGTGGTTAACTAGAGCTGCACCTGCAACTTCGATCCAACCACCGCATTCGAACTACCGCTTTAGATTGCAGTGGTCGTGGCAATGGAAGTGGTCATACGTCATGCTTGGATTATGGTATCAACGGTTAATAGCGGCAGTTGAATGGGCTGGTGCACTAGATTTTAGTTAATGTTTAATTTTGAAACGAAGATATTGCTCAAATGGCAGCTCGGTAAGCGAGCTGCGAAACGTAACAGGTTCATGAAGTTAATTCTAGTTCATTAGATTACTGCTGTTTTTACGGCAACGAAATGCGAAACACTTCCGAAGAGCAAGCTATTTTTTCGCTCACAAGCTCGTTTGTTCGGGAGCAGTGATCAATGTGCTTTAATTGTGGCAGAACATGGCCTTCGGCAGCTGTTTCTAGAAGTGTTCAGTGATTGAGTCAGCAATTTTGAACGCAGCCAACACCACTGGTATGGAAAATAACTGACACAACAGCAAGTACATCATAATTGTATACAGTACAATCAGGTTAGTCCGAATAAAATTGGTGGTGCGAAAGATTTCCGGCGTTTTTCCTTAGAAGAAATCGGTAATTTAAACACGGGTTTCCGAATAAATTTTTTTTTACATTCCGCGTCGTAACCCTGATTGTCTGGCAATGTCGTTTGCTACAGGAACCTTAGCAAGCACACGTCAAGCCATCCGAAATGGAAAAACTGGTAACCTTTTTTCAACCCGTTTCTGCAAATGTTTTACTCCGTGTGGTTGCGGTTCGAAGAAAAAATAGAATGGAGCAGTATGAACGTATCACTAAACTCGTTGTGCGCCCGTTNGTTATTCGGCGCCCAAATAAAATCACCGTACTTTAAAAACCAAAGCTGCAAATTTCGCTCTATATCCTCACTCGTACCATTTCACATAAACAGATCGAGGTTTAGACAGTGTAAAAAAGCCAAACTATGCACTTGCTTGTGTGCATAAAACGTTTGGCAGGCATACACACGTTTGCGAATGCCCTCAAGTGCGTAAAACGTTAAATTAACTTGAAAATCATTTGAATTTGGCGTTCAAACTGTGATGTAACAATGCTTTCTCAGGTAACTTGAGTTTTCACAGGGACAGACATCCATCAGGCCACCATTTCACAGCCTGGATCAAACCTTTCGGTGTGAACGTCTGTGCCTAAACTTTTTACGCGCTTATTCATGTTTTAACAATGCAATTCCGCATATTTTCTTGAAGACGCTGCGTAAGTTTATTCAGTCTAATTTCATTTTAACTTATTTCATAAAGACAGGTGGTTCGTGATTGCTTTTGTTGTACTCCTGAGCATAGCCATTAATTTTCCGCGAGCGAAAACGTTCTCTCCTCGTCGAGAGTCAGCTGCAATCGAATAGCGAGCTTTACGCCACAGCAACCGGTTATAGTCTCTTCAGGTACTTCAGACGGAGGGTGGCTTAAGTTCGCATACCTGATTTAGCTCCCCAAGCATACCTAATGCCAGGTTTCTCAGACAGGTACAGCAAAAATGCGGTCAGATACTAGTCTTTTCGGGCTTGTCTACAGCACAACCAACGCAATTGACAATCAGTTCAGCTCATCAAACGATAAAACTGATCAGATGCAAGCAGAGATTTTAATCAACTTGGTCGCGTCCAAAATTTTAACCAGCTTATGGGGTTGACGACAATACATGGACTGTGTAAGCGTTGGAGCTGGAACAAAATACAACCAAGAGTGTCTTACATACATGACATACCCAAAATCGATTGTAAATATACGGCAGAGTTGGCTGATCGCAAAACCAGACCGATTAAGCGAAGACCGCTGCTCTTAAAACGTGACTTGAGTCATGAGCATACCGACTCAATCGCAGCTCTTGCGCGCGACTGTTTACGTGCGTCACAATGGCACAAGGCAATGGTATGAGCAGGAGATGAACACCTTTCAAGTCGCCAGGCAAACAGAACTTTTAAACAAAATTTGCTGCTGCAGAGGATTTAAATGTACACGATCATCCGACAGCGACGCAATCAAGAGTCACTGTCCTACACCAACTGCGAGCGCGACCCCCTCACCAACAGGATCACCATGTAATCATCGGCGAAAAACTGTGGCTGCAAGGAAGGTCCGATCTTAAGCAACTGTTCAGTGGAAAACGCGCCAGGAGGAAATGCGTGCAGCACTCCCGATGTTTTCCGATCAGCGGACTGGAGCTTTTCGGGATCTTTCGGCGTATCGAGCGTAATCAACGGCACCGATATTATGCCGGCGGCCTCTTTCTCTTTGAAGTACTTCACAAGGCCGCGCAGCGGTTTGTGCTGGGTGGGCGTGGGTCCGCTCATCGTGCCGTTCAAGTTCAGGTTTTCCGGCACGCCGGGAACGGCCACAATCAAGCAGGTGTTGCTTTTCGGCAGCGACTTGACTCGTTTGCTGATTTCGGCAACTCTATCTTCGCTCAGCTTCAGGCGCTGAGCGAAATGGAACATAGTTTGGCGGCCAGTCGGACTGTTGGGATCGGCAGTGGTCCTGTTGAAAACGCCCATGTCGCCGTCCAGCAGAAAGAACAAGACCGGGAAGGCGATTTTTTTCAGCACGAAACCGCCCTGCCAGCACGGAGGGTCGAAACACTGGCACAGGTCGTGCAGTGTGTAGCAGGACTTGGCGTGAAAATGTTTGATCTGCATCTCGGTCATGGCGGTGTCCGTCACAGCGGCAGCCGCCGCAGCGGCACTGTTGTTCCGATCGGGGCTCTTGTTTCGGCTCGGTGAGCGGTATCTGCCGCCCGCCCTGGACGGCGATCCGCGGTAGCCGCGCGGCGATCGGCTCCTTCTGCGTTCGGGCTTGTGTTTGCGATCGTTTTCAAACACGTTCCGGTTCCCGTACCGGCCGCCGCCTCCGCCGCTGCGATAGTCGCCGCTTTTGTACCGGTCGTTCGACGAGTGCATGAAGCTATCGTAGCCCTTGTCATGCTTTCCGTACTCTTGGAACGAGTCGTACCCGGGCATGCCCTGCTCGGGGTCCAGGAAGTCCATGCGCAAGCGCTTTTCGGCGTTCGGCATCAGAAAGCCTCGCATCTGGCTGCACGCAGCCTGAGCGGCGTCGATCGACTCGTACAAAATGGCGGCGCTGGTGTCGCCGCGGCGATAGTCTATTCGCCTGATCGCACCGAAGCGATCGAACTCTCGCTCCAGGTCGCTGAGCGTGGTCCACTTGCCCAATCCGCCCACCCAGACCTTCGACGACAGCATGACTTTGCCGTACCCAATGCGGACGACATTTTTTAAGATCGCCTTGCCGTTGAACATGATCTTTGCCTTATAAGCTTCGTCCAAATTACCAAAGCGCACGAAACAGTACGACCCTCCACCCCTGGCAGCTCGTTTCACATCAATGTCGTCGATTTTGCCATACACGCTGAAGCAACGGCGAATATCGTGGCTTGTGATATCAGGCTCCAAATTGCCAACAAACAGAGTTCTTGTCGCCTGAGGGTCGTCTTCAGGCGGAATGGGTTTGTCCATGAACGGCGGCCCTGAATAAAAGCCCGGCTCGCCGAACGGGGCGCCCATTCCGAAAGGTGGGACTGGTGGTCCGCCAGCGTTTGCCGGCGGACCATCGGCGGGAGCTTCAACCTTGTTGTTTGCTTTCACTGAGCCGTCTTTCGAGTCCGAACGGCTCCGCGACACGGACCTGTCTCCGGATCGGTCACGAATCGGTGTTAAGGAGTCGCTCCTTTCACGTGAAGCGCTTCTCCGTTGCGCGGGCGAGTCGTCGATAGATAAGCTTCTGCCTTTGTTGTGGCTGTATCGATCTCGACCGGAGTGCCTTTCCCGCGAAGAACTGCGATCGCGAGACGGAGGCAGACGTTCTCTGGGGGAGTACCTCTCGCGGGGAGAGTACTGCTCGCGAAACGGAACCCGTTCTCTCTGGCCAGGCCTTGCGCGCGGGAAACCCCGTTTGGGGGATCGACGCCTCGGCGAACGACTTGCGGCCGGGGACAAAGGTCTGGGAGATCTCGCGTCTCTGGGGCCAGGCGATCGGTATCTAGGCGAAAAGCGCTCAGGCGGAACATCGTAGTCGTACACAGCTTCAATGATCAACCTGCGGTCGTGCATGACCAAATGTCCCTTGGCGTTTTTGCACGCTTTAGCATCGGACGACGACTGAAAAGTCGCATATGCAATACGCTCTCCGTACGAATCCCGTTCCACACGCAGGCTGACATCGCCAAACTTGCGGAATTCCTCATAAAGGCAATAGTCAATATCTTCTCGGCTCAACTGCGAGCTGAAGTTACGCACAGAGACAGTATTATAGATTTCTTCCTGATCTCGTCCGCTCAGCCTTGGCCTGCCAATGTCAGGCGGTGTGTATCTGGGCGACTGTCCAGGGGAGCGTCTTCTACCATGCGGAGCGTTTCTTCTTACGTCTCTTCTTTCCCCGTAGCGTGTTTCCCGAAAATCAGGACTGCAACAAAAAGCAATTGAATAGCAAAGATGCTTTGAGAAACAGTTTTATGCATAGGTTAAAAAATAATATCGGGAACATTGGCAAAACTTCAAGAACTCTCAAAATTACAGAAACGATGTCTGCTTTGATTTGCAACCTCCTTGTAATAAATTCGATCGGCACAAATTGATCTGCGTAACTATGGAATAATAATATTTGTTTTAACCTCAACTCTACGGCTTGCCGAACAGGGACCGAACGAAAAAACTGCGCTTTTGCTTTTGTAATGCTCCAACAACCACCTCCCTATTAGCCATTATAAAACCCCCATTCACACGTATCATCAGAACAGAATATTATTGATTGGGGGAGGGATTCGTCATAAGACTTAAACAAGTTAAATGTAGGGTAATTCATTTCTGGTAAAAATTCTTCAAACCATTTTTGAAGGATTGACAATGGTTTTGCATAAAAGCTGAAATGTTAGATATTAAGTGGCTCTACAATTTTTTTACATGCGACACGGTGAACCATTTAAGCATTTTACAATGATACACACTTAATTGGGGGCTATTAATGACAGTCAACCTCTTCACATGAATACAAACCCTGTGTTTTTATTATGGTTATGCCTAAACTTTTAGATAAAAACAGATGTTAATGTTTTATTCCTTTAAATAGCCCAGGCCCCAGAATCAGAATTAGCTGGAAAAAGTTAAATTCAGCAAATGACATGATACACATCGTTAGGCTATCTCACTTTGATTTACATTAGAATGTAATCAAATCAGGTTTACAAACAAACTGTTTTTTTGTCATAATAAAATCAGTACACAAAAACATGAATCATGACAATTGTTTCTCAATGAAAAGTCAGAAACTGTCAATAACAAAAATTACACTGAATTTGTTGTCCATAATGCAGCTTTGCCCATACCAAAATTGGGGATGACTTGATTCAACAAAAGCTTGTATGCATTAAAACAATCCTTGTTTATCACTCTACAAAACTGTTGTGCTTACAAATATCTATCATTTGAAAAGGAACTGGCAAGTCACAGCCTCTACACACGTTGCTTTTCAGTAAAAAAATCCCACTGACTTTGGAATTTAGTTAATAGGAGAACTATAGCCGGGCTAAGTTGGCTGACAATTATCTAACAGTATTTCTTAAAAACTTTGTTTCATGCATTAACTACAATACCATTTGTATAAAAAAAACTCATAAAATAGTAACACCGAAGTGTTAATCCTTTTTGACAGGGCAACACAATGAAGTCACATGGTTAAATGATAAATATTTTCATTGCAACTGCACTTTGTGTCTTAATTCATAAATTTTCAAAAAACTATGAGCCATAAGTAGAGGTACAGTGACAAGAGGTTGATTTGATTTAATTGTATTGATATTTAGTCATGCTTAGGAACGTCTAGCTGGAAATAGATGTATTCCTCCAATAAGAAAAACTGATGTTTAAAAAATCAAAAATCTTGATATCACAGGATACCATGTGCTGGCTACCATTCACTTAAACAAAACTCAGACTTTGCTTACCTGTAAATATTGTGCTACCAAAATAAGCCATGTAACGAACACAGTGAACAGAAATATTTTTAAAACATTAATAATGTATGAAGATTCAACAGCTGTGCTTAATTCAGTGTTTCTCACATACCAATTCCAACACTAGCATGGCAATTAGAGTAAACTTTTTCTGCCAAATTAATCATGGCCAAGCACTCCAGCACAGAATGTGTCATGGAATGGCAACCACTGCCAGAATATCAGTCAGTGAATACATCAGCAGTGTCAAACACTTAACAGAGAGCAGCAGCACTCCATCGCATGAAGGTATTATCAATTCTTGCACACAGTTGCATTAAACACAGCCTGATTTGCAGTTCCAGGAAAACATTAAGAACTAGTGCATGCAGCAGCACTGTAAGTGATGTTCAAACAGATTCTTTGTCTGTTCATTAACCACCTTTTGCGTATTCAGAAATTTTACTACACAGTGGTGGAGTTCTTCTTGCAGAGAACAGAATACTCCACACATTTGAACAGGAACTCATTCTAAACTTGCCTGTATGGCTGTTTTTTCTCATCAGTTAAACCAAAACATCACTTTTGGCTCTATGCAACAAACTGAAATGATAACAAAACCACAACGAATTACTATCTTATTATTCCCACTTCCAACCTCTAATCATTTTCATCTACATGGTTCTAGCACAATCAAAAACACAAAACTTGGAATCCATAGTGACCAGAAAAATACATCGATATGTGGACTCCATTTTATATCAGTCCATTCAAATATTCTACCTTGAGCAGCACACATCTGCTCTTAATCACTCTGCTATACGATATCATGAAAACATGCATTTAAGTACACTGAAAGTCTCACCTTTACATCAACTTGGTCATCAATGTATCTAAAAATACCAGTTAAACTGTCACTTGCACAGCTACACATGATGTAAACAAAGGGTTAAAGCCCTCATTCCCAAAAGCTCCAATTTAATTTGAAGTGTTTTTAGTGATTCATTTGTAGTGCAATTCAGTGACAAAGTGACAAGTGAAACGCAGCATTGCTGATGAATAATTTAGTTGACCAAAAATTTAGGAAACATACTGCGTTTGACTTATTCAGGGATAAAAACAATCAACATCTTGTAAAAATGAAAGTAACGACTTCAACCAAAAAAACAAGATATGTTTAAAATATTGTTGGCATGCACATAAAAATAATTAAAAATATGTAGAGGAATACGAAAAAATTTTAGCAATAAAAATCTGCTGCTCTTTAAGCTTGACCATAAACTTCAAATTTAAACATTTATAAATAATGGTAGTGCAATCATGCACTGAATTCCAACTTTGCGATTATATCATCATGAAACAAAAAATTTTTTTCGAGTGCAGACTAGAAGACTAGCCGATCCGTTTGAGGGTTTGAACAGCTCTTTAGTGCAATCGGCGGAGGAGCTATGGCGTTGGTAAGGCAACTGACAACTCCTGGTTTTAAGCCGATTTCAAAGTACAAATATATCGTACCCTGGCTCTCAAAGTGTTAAATATATCTGTGATTAATCATAAATATTTTGTCATAAGAAATTTTATGACTACATGTTCATCTGTTGAAATACTGAAGGAGTACATGCTCATCTGTCAGAATGCTGAAGGATTACATGGTCAGAGAAAGGTTGGGAACCCCTGTGCTAGAGGGCTGTTCAATGCCTTGGAAGACTCAGCACTGACAAAATTTTTTGGTTTTGGGTTTCGTTTTTTTTGTAAGTGGCGTTGTAAGCGTGGTAGATTTTTGGCCATTTTGGCTCAGGTTACCTGCCCTCGGCCCAAGTATTTGGCTCAAGTTTGAAACTAGGCTAGGAATCTACATCTTGAGCCTTTGTTTACTTTCTAGGGTTCTGGGTTTAAAAATTATGGCTTACAACAACAAAATAATGAATCCCCTAACTAGATAATTAATTTGTTGTTTTTAGGCCATAACCTTTGAACCAGAAATGCTACAAAGTCAATCAAAGGCTCAAAAGACTCAGTTTCCAATAAAAACTTGAGCGAAATAGTTCCATCTAGCAGTTGGGGCCTAGGGCCAGGTCATCTGAGTCACAATGGCCAAAAACCTATTCCACCAATGACGTCACTCACAAAAAACTCGAAACCAAAATTTTATTTTCATTGCAGACTCAACTGAGTCTTTGCAGGGTTTGAACAGCTCTCTAGCAAATCGAGTAGCAAGTTGTGGAGTTGTAAAGTGGCCTGAAAATAGCAACTCATGCAGGATTTTTTGGCATGATATATTGGTACACCTGCAGCGAAGGTGTCAAACAATCCACATCGGTAATAATTTAACTTTATAGTCCACATAAATCATACAAGATTGTCTGTCAAAAAATTATTATGTGTAGCATTTTTCCTACTTATAAGATTTTACTCAGGGTTTGTAGAAACAAAAACCATGTTACATCAAGATGAGCACTATTTGTAAGCATTTGTATCTATTCCTAAGTGTTTCCAGTAATACAATCAACTACTTTAAACCACATTCCCAAACAAGATATGAATGCCAGATTTGGAATAAAGATATGTTTTATTTCAAACATTAAAACTACTGTTTGCCAAGCAGTGTTTGACAACAAAAAACAAACACCAAAAAACTTTAGTTATCTTACAGCTGTGCCTTTGCATAAAAGCAACTACTCAAGCACATTTGCTGTTCTACAGATATGAAAACAATCTTTGCTTTGTAAATGTATAAAAACAATGCCTGCATCTACCAGCATAAGTTGAATAGCTTACAAGAAAATCCTGATTAAAATTCAAATAGCTTGGATGTTGATCACATGATGCTGCACAAAAAGTACTAAAAAATTGTGAGGAGTATAGCATATCTGTCAACTGTATGCAAAACTGTGGGAACTCCTGCAAGGGATTTCCAGCTTGTCACTAATTTTCTCATTACCTTTATGGCCCATAACCTGTAAATATTGGTTGCATGAGTCTTTGTATATTTGCCCAAGAATAGAACATTTATTCTAATAATCAGATAATATAATCAAACTATGCATAAGTTTGTTATTGCTATATATGTTGAAAAACCTTGTGCTTGCAAACTAGAGTGAGCAAAGTAGTCTGTGAACACAAGTTTTAGAATGTATGCCTGGTATAATTTTTTTTCAAAAATCTGCATGTGCAGAATAAAGTAACTGTTTATTTTGCATTGAACTAAAACTTAATTACAATTTTGCAAATATATCTGACATTGGCTGTTTAAATTATGGAATACACAAATGAATAAAAACTTTTTTCAAGAGGGGTAAAATGTTGATTTGATAATATTTTGTGCATACAATCCACAGACAAGTTTTCTATACATCATGGACATTTATTCGGTTACTGCACACCAGCTACATGATGTAGCGTAGCATGTGTACAAATATGCCAGATCAGATGGACAACTAAAACACATCGTACACATATTATTTATAGCATGTTATTGCTCAACCAGGCAAATTCTTATAAAACCAATGAAAACGATGAGTGCTAGCTTTAACCATATACTAAAATTGTTGCTCTAGGCAGAATGTGTCATACAGTAAAGGACATCAGATGCACTAGGCCAGGGGTGGGCAATTAATTTTGCTCGGGCGACATTTTCAGCAGACCGCATTTAGAGAAGGGCCATACCTTCTCACAGAATTAGAAGCAAGTCTGTTAAGTTAGACTCAGCACTAACAGTTACTGTATAAGTTGGAGAATATTAGATTTGACAGTTTTCCTGAAGGCTTCCGCGGGCCACTGAAAACGCTGTGGCAGGCCACATTTGGCCCGCGGGCTGCTATTTGCCCACCCCTGCACCAGGCAGTAAACTGTCATTGGAATCTATGCATTGATTTTGCTTATTCCAATTGAGTTCAGTTTCACTTTCTTTATACCCACTTTATTTTATGTAATTCTTAATCAGGAATATCACAAGTGGTGCCTGGCACTGTGGGCCATTCAAAGTTTCAGGGCTAATGCTTGTTCTTTAGGTATGAGAACATTCATGTAAATTTTCATTGCTAAGGACCAAGTACAAGCTACTGTGTTCCACACAACAACAGATTTCACCTTGTAGTCAACAGTTGCAGACTACATGCAAGTACAACAACAGATATATGGCAGTGTAGGCAGGATTGATAAAAGTCATGATTTTTTATTCAAATTATGTTTTTCAAATGATTTTTTTAATTTAATGTTGAGGGGGTGGTTACCTGATCCTTGTAAATTTTAATTTTTTAAAACTTATTTAACACCTTAGGATCTGTGACAGTTTGTGTAAGCCACATTTCTAGTATCACTTAGCAACTCCACAACTCGCGAGCTGATTATGTTGAAGGGTGTTCAATCTCCTAAGATGCGGCGAGTCTTCTTGTTTGGATTAGCAAGTTTTGAATTTCAAGTCGTGGTTTTGTTTCTGGTATAAGAGTTAAGGCAAAAGAACAAATTCGGGCAAAAAGTAATGGGATTTTTTGATTTTTTACTGAATTTTGTTTATTTCATTCAACAAATTTATTATCTAATTTGGGTATTAATTATTTTGTAGTTTTTAGGCCATAACCTTTGAACCCAGGAACCCTAAAAAATCAATCAAAGGCTTAGAAGACTCTTTTCCAGCCGAGTTTCTAATAAAAGCTTGAGTGAAATATTCCCATCTGGTGGTTTGGGCCCAGGGTCAGGTAACCTGAGCCAAAATGGCCTAAAACCTACCCTAATTATGGCGTCACTCATAAAAAACCCGAAAGCTGTAACATAAACAACAGGGCTGTAAGCACAACGGTAGTAAAGTGATGGCAGATTGACATACAGTATAAGCACCTGTGGAGATCCTGCATGGGCCACGTGTCTTGCGCCACTTTGCACTGCCATAACTCACCGGCTAATTGAGCTTAATATTTCATGCTAATTAGATAATAAATTGATTTGTTGATTTCAGGCCAAACCTCTGCACCCCGAAACACTAGAAAGCTAATCAAAGGCTCAAAACACTCGGATTCTAGCCTAATTTCCAATAAAAACATGAGCAAAATATTTCCCTGTTGTGGTTGGGACCAGGTAACCTAAGCCAAAATGGCCAAAAACCTACCCCACTTGTGGCATCACCCACAAAAAACCTGAAACCCAAAATTGAAATTTTTTTTCATTGTAATCTAGAATACTTGTTGCATCTTGTGAGGGTTTAAACAGCTTTCTAGCACAATTGCCTGGTTGAGCTATGGAGTTATGAAGTGGCGTGAAAATAGCAGTTAATGTGGGAGCTCAAAGCATGAACATTTCGTACATTGGCAGCAGATGTGTCAAAGTTTCGAAAACTTTTGGGCTTGCATTTACAGTATAGGTTCAGGGTTTGGGTTTACCTTTAAAGTTTGGGTTACTTTTTTCTGCAAGCAGATATGAAAACAAATGTCAACTAATTGAAACACCTAAAAATTTTTACCCTCTGGATACATTTTTTATCACAGGGAACAAATTGAATAGAATGTTGAAGATTGATTTAATATGCTTCTAAAGAAGTGAGATAGACTGTGCAGATAGACAAGAAAAGTGAGCGGCAATGCAGGTTACAAAGTTGAAAGCCATGCAGCAGCCATGATAGCATGTATATATCATAATGAACATGTTGTGGTTATGTGTGCACTGTTGCAACCTTTCCGGTGGTGTTGCGTTGAATGTGTGATTCGCCACGAACGGGATGTGCGTGAAGAACAACACCATACATATGTGGCGCGAACAAGCAATAAAAGAGTGATCGTGGCGTGGAAGCTCTGCCGATATTAACACGTTGAGAGCAAGCCTACAGTATATTCGTACTTGGATTTCGGCCGAAAAAACAGCAGTTTTCGGTTGCCTTACCAACGCCCTAGCTCCTCCGCCGATTGCGCTAGAGAG
>JGI24159J19872_10004925_pt1 | contig 17146 bp, 9 predicted proteins | sample Ectturendosymbi4_FD_19872 | JGI IMG/M metagenome (IMG submission 19872) | reverse complement strand
CTGCACCACGTAAATATCCATCTGTCATATTCTGCTCTCAAGACTAACGATCGAAGAAGAGTCAACACCAGATTTCACACAAAATCACCATGGCTGTTTGGTGACTAGCTATGGTTTGCCTGCTAATGATTTTTTATATTTTCTCTCTGAAACTGTAATAAATGTGATATTAACAAAGTTTGTGTGCTGCGCTCACAGTGACTTGCTGTACATTTCAAAATTGAGTCCCTTCTACCTGGCTTTGCATACCCACTAGGCACAATGCCAACAGTGCTGTGCGGAACATTGCGTTGTTGCATAACACTCCATTGCGTGGTGCGCTTGTATGGGGCNCCGTTTGTAAAAATATTNTATCTGACAGATTTAGCACAAAAACTGCTATATCTGGCAGAGATAGCTATCTCTGCATGCAGAGATGTTATCTGTGGCAGAGATAGCTATCTCTGCATGCAGAGATATTATCTCTGCCAGAGATGCATGCAGAGATAGCGCTGAAGCATGTCGAAGGGCTCGCTTTCAGCGCGCTCTTTCTGTGAGAGCATTCTCTTTTTGCACCTGAAGGTGCAGAGATAGCTATCTCTGGCAGAGATAACATCTCTACATGCAGAGATAGCTATCTCTGGCTGAGATAACATCTCTGCATGCAGAGATAGCTATCTCTGCCAGAGATACCATCTCTGCATGCAGAGATAGCTATCTCTGCCAGAGATAGCAGTTTTTGTGCTAAATCTGTCAGATATGATATTTTTACAAACGGCGCCCCATACGCTTGGGGTTGATCATGTCTTGACCAAGTATGTTTCTATTTGGTTCGGCAATACTTCATGCAAATAATCCTCTCATAAATGTCTCATCTGGATTTGTACTCGTTTGCAAGAAAAATGCGCCCTTGCATTTCATTCAGGCTACATCTCAGTGCGTGTTGTCCGCATTAATTGGCAACTTTGCCAACAAAGTTGCATGTTTTAGTCGTATAGTTTTGCATCCAATCGCAAAAAGTCACGTTAAACCTTGGTCAGTGAGAGAACACGACACTACATGAGTCCGACTGTTCCTTCCGTTTGTTTTCGAACAGGTGGGATTGATATAAACACCAGCGAAAAACCTTAACAAGTTTTTTCGGGTTGGGCCATGGCCTCTTCGGTCTCATTCTGGCTGCGCCTCTGCCATGTCTCTTCGTCTGAATCTTCCTTTTGGCTTATTTGAGGTAGTGCGTACTTCGCTTATGACAAGATGGTCATAAATAAAGGAAGAGTCTAAAACTTAAAAGTCAGCTTTTGAGGATCAGTCAAAGAAAAATTTAGTGTGAATATAAAAATGAACGACTTTGTTGGAAATATTCTGCAAAGCAAATTTTATGTCTGCTGTTACACCTTGCTATCAGGTACACGCCCTAAACGCCGATGCACACGTACCTATCTGGGGCATGGTTATGCTACTTTAGGTGGAACTAGTGCTGAAACATCGCTGTTGTTAACTGTATAGTGAGTTGAATAGTCCTTACCCTATCCACACCACACTGCTGATGGGTATTACATTTGTGATAGCAGTTGCATAACATTGTTATTGGTACACCACAATCACAACGTGTCCGTAAGCTACTACAGAAACGGATTAGTCAGTATTCACCAATTTGTTGGCAAATGGTTTATTTCTTAAAAAGATTTGCTTTGCAGTGATAATATCTTGACGAAACTAGTTGGATATCAACAGCCTACCTGTCTCTGTGTCAGGATGGAATTCGAGGTTGGAACCATTTCGCTTTCATGTGAATTAATTGTTTTACTTTCGTGCAGCTGTTTTCGTTCATATAGGGCCGGCACAATAGTGTACGGGAAGTTTTGTTTCGTTTTACATGTATAGTCCTGTGGAAGTTGCATGATTAGCACAGAACATTCGACATAGCAGTGCAAGTGCACAATTGCTTCCAGTGGCCTTTAGGTGTCTCCAGTGGCGTAGCCAGCCCAGAAATTGGGGGGGACAAACTGTTTAATATTAGGCGAATAACACTATTTTGTTTGGAAAAATGCCTCTCAAACCACAAAATGACTATATTTTCTAAAAATTTGGGGGGCATGGCCCCTTTGGCCCCCCTCTGGCTACGCCTATGGGTGTCTCTAATGAGTAATAACTCTAGATGATATTTAAAGATATTCACAAGCCTATGTTGGGTTAGATAGGGTTAATCATAGCTAATTAATATTCAAAACAACGGAAAATCACCATGCAGGGTAGATATTATGTTTGCTTACCCTACTTTTCCTTTGCCCCGTAGTTCCCCCCACACTTTCTACATTCTAGAATCGCCACCGTCTTTCTCATTTGTGCTGAGGATCGCATACTTTCTGTCATTACTAGGGCAAATTTTTGCAACATTTTTTCACAGCTTCCCAAATACTCAGAATTTATGTACAGTATTATGATGTTTTAAGCTGGTTCCAGGAATTTTATATTGCAATTTCTTTTTTACATGCAACTTTTATCAAGTAGCCTATTGCGCAAAATGTAAGTGTGATTTAAAGAACATGCTTTAAAACTATTTCGGTATAGTTCTATATTCTCTTTGACTGGCATAACAAAGAGCTAATGTGACGGATTATTATCTGCGTCTCAATGTTATCTGTGACGCAACAGTTGGCAAAAGATTGCCATTTCTCCCCAGATAACGTTTGGAAATATTTAGCATTATATGCAAATAAATCGCTTGAGTAAATTACTGTCGTTTAAAATGCTTGTGCATAAATGCAACTTTTTACTGCAACTCTTGTGAAAAATTAATGCAAATTTCTCACGATTTTATTGCAACAAAAAATTGCCCTAGTAATTACTCATCAAGATTCATGACCATAGGGAGGATCGGAACAAATACCGATTTGACAACTGACAACTTTGCGGTGTTTGAAAGCTCCTGTTTTAACACCACAAAACGATAAAGTTAACGCAGGACTGCATTTGCTTTACCGATCCGTGTGTCAACCTCGTTGTCCCGCCTTCGGTCACTTGTGAATAGTGAATACCCCCCAAGGTTATTGAACTTCTCCATCTGCTGCAGGTTATTGCCGCTAACTTGCAGCGTAGGCTACAGTACCCTACACTGCGTGCCTTGGTTTTCTGGAGATACATTTGACCTAGGTCTTATTAGTGCTGGCGTTCATTGCGGCTCGGTCGCACGCAGCAGAAAACTTATCACGTGCAAGGCCCTGTTGAGAAGATGCTAGCAATACCTAATAGTCCTCAAAAAGCAAACGGTTGATCTTGCAGCTTCCAACAGTAGTGGTCTATTGGACCATTACACCCACATAAACAGTGCTGACGAATACCTCAAGTTATGTTGAGTGGGATGTTTAAGAACAGTTGGGAATTTCGTGGTCACAAATTACGACGTCATCGCACCTACTGAAAAGTGAGTGCAACGTCTTCTGTGAGATTCGCTTTGCTCATATTTTGCAAAATGTGCCATGGCAGGGGCAGGGCTAATAGCGGCCCGTGGGCAGTGGCCCACGGAAACATTCAGGAGAATCTTCAAATCTGAAATATCCTCCAACTCATAACAGTAAACATTAGTGCTGAGCTAACTTGAACCGAGACTTGCTTCAACTTCCAAAGAAGGTACGCCATCCGCAGCCTTCGGCAAGTTACCCCCGAATGCCCGATCCGAATTAATTGCCCACCCCTGTGCTAGGGACATCCCCAGCAGGCGCGTAACCAGGGGAGTGAAGCCCCCCTGCAAAAATTTTTGCGCCCCTGGAAAAATGTGCTGGACATAGTTTAATAAATGTGGGCTTTTCTCAGAAAACTCTTCGCCCCACCTGGTGTCCCAAGCTGGTTACGGGCCTGATCCCCAGTGGCGCAGAAGCCATTGGAACGTTCCTTTGGCCTAGTTGGAAAGCGCGGTAGAAGTTCGCATTCATTTCTTCGTGCGAAGCAGTGGCGTAGAAAGACCAAATTTTTTTTGGTCAAGATATTTGATTTTAGGCGAGCAACAGTATTTTGTTTGGGATACCGCCTCTCAGAGCACAAAATAACTAGATATGCTAAAAATTTGGGGGCCTTGGCCCCCCTGGCTACGCCTATGGTTCGAAGCCCAAACCTTTCAGAGTTCGAGACCAACGAAGTGACCGTTTCAGTGAGCACCACTTTACGGCAGCTCTCGTTGACACTTTTGCACCTAGAACAACGCAATGTGCAAGAATTATCATTCGCGTTGCGTATAACACCGTCTATTGTATTTTTCAAAACATCCCCAGACACAGGGATGGCGAAACCGGGAGATCCTCATGGGCCTGAGGCTTCCACATTTTTGGCCTGACCCCGCTTATGCATTTCAAATTTTGCTTAAATACGTTTAAGCAACGCAATTATTATTGGGTCCATCGTTAACGTAAATCGCTTAATGAAAAAAATTTTCCATACATTTTTAACGTGCACTTGTGCCCACCCACTTTGAAAAGGTTCCTCCACCACAGCTCCGACATGCAAGCGTTCGCCAACACCAAGTTACCTATTTCGTCTACACAGCACACTCACTGCCTTTTAATTAGATACTAGTTTAACAATTCAAATCTACAAATTTTTATCCGATCACTTTCGATACCTGATGCTTTTCATAAAACTCCACTATGTAATACCAGGTATGTAGATGACCGTAGTTGCTGGTGCGTCGTTTTATTTTTTACTCTTCAGTATTGCCAGTGCGTACCAACGAACACATACGTACTATCGAGATGTTCTTCATCTCAACATTTCCATACCGTTGTTTTTTTCGCAAGCTAGCGTGACATGGACCGTATTTCTGAGACAAACACATGCATGAAGATAAAAGCTGTTCTGTGCTTTTGATTCGTAGTATGAATAGCGCTGCCGTGCTTGAGCGACATCTCGAGGCCAAAGTGCATTAACCAAAGACAATTCAATCACGTTACCACTTCAGTCGAACACGTTTCGTGAACGCAGTTACTTCACAGATGTTACTGAAAAGTATGTTATAACCAATAGTGGTTCAGAATGAAATTTGGTCAGACCGGAAAATTGCCAACATAAAAGGAACTTGTTGCAATAGGCTTACTGAATTATTCTGTGTGCAAATCAGCTTGTCTATTTGATTTCTGCCGACTCACAATGCGGCTAAGAATCGAAAAGCCTATACGTGGGGGTGGATAATTACTCCCTACCTTTCAACACACAAAATTTTAACTTAGTGGTAAGTGCAGCAAGCGGTGCTGGAGCGGCATGATCTGAAATAGTGAGCACGGTGACGTAAAAACTTTTCCTAGAGTGTTAAAAAAAATTAGCCGTGAGCAGCAATTTAAGTTTATGCCCGTATTGGTGGCATCATCCTGAGTTTCTTTTTTCGCTGAGACATTTAGGTCATTTGTCCCATAATAATATTAAAACTCGCCGTAACAGTACTCACTACCCTACCTTTTCAGACATTATGACCGAATTGACTTTGATTTTTTCGGTCATTAAAAAAAAAATAAACCCACGTATCACCTCCCATTATCTCGCCAGTTTTGATGATATCTCTCCGGCTTTTGCGTTAGCTGCCAAATAAACTCTTTGATTGGTATCGAGTGAATTGAAATTGCTGTCACCATTGGTTCTGAGCAGTGACGAGATAAGAACATGTCACTGAATGGCCACCAGTGCAGCATTCACTGCGAAAGCGGCCTTTACGTGATTACACAAAATACACGCATGGGATCACGAAGGACAACAGTGAATTCTCGAGTTAGCAACAAGAAGTGGTAATGTCTTTGTTGCAAAGATGCGATGCAACTGGCACTCTTCGCCCAAATTGTTTTCATGGACCAAAACGAGCAAAAGGTTTTCTGTCTTAAAATCACGACCTGGTTAATCAAGTTTTACGGGGGTGACAAACGTAATAACCGGACATGAACAAAGCAGAAGTTAGCAACTGCCTTCAACTCCAAAGCTGTTGTCCGAGCTCTTGAACTAAAATAAAGCGCTCTTCCGACTAACGAACCCAACAACAGCATTCAACGTCACGATGCCGACAAGCCATATGTAACAGTTGTCCGGAGTATGTGTTCCTTCATTTCGAAGTCGGTTGAATTTCGGACGTGGAGCGGCAACACGATGAAAATTCGCGAAGGTCATCCTAGTATGGGAACAAATAGCGCAGCACCACTGCGAAGACCAACCGTCCGCAGCTCCACACGAAACTGCACGTGCACAACAACAAATCCATCAATCGCTCTCAGCCTTCAACTGAGAACGACCAGCGACCCAGCGGCATAACTGACAGAACTGTCGCCGCTGCTCCTGCATTTGTTCGACTGCTTGTAGTCAAGGAATCTGAACTGCAGACGCAAGCCATTGCTGGCGAGAAGGTTCTTGATTGCCTGAAAGCAAAAAAATGGTGGCGGCTTTGCACAACGGCAATAAATGAAAGCAAATTAAATTCTTTGTCAATGGCTTAACGAGAGTTTACTCACATTGAGCAACACTCCAATTGGATGTCGGCCACATATGGTGTTCTTGTAATTAGCCAAGTACGCGTGAAATCCATCCGCGTCAAGGTTTTCTATCAATTTCATTCCCTGTCAAAAAGAACACATAATAACACATGCGGCTACACATGCAGTCTAACCTGCAGCTTCACACATGAAGATGCAGTCTAACCAAAATTTTATGTGAGGCGTTAAATAAATTTGCAACTGGTTTGACACACGAGAGTCAAAATACACTTGCGATAAAGTTGCGCACACTAACGTCGTTATGAAACGTTTGCCGATTGTATCTACTGCATAGAATCTAAGTTATCATTAAAAGCTTTAGGTTTGCTGTAAGCTTTCGAGGAATTAGCCGACTGTGCTCTGCTTTCATATTTTGCGATGATTCGAACCTGCACATATCTGTATTCAAGTAACTAGTCAGTAATAGGAAATCGATTTCACGTAATACTTCGCATCCTCAGTCCTATAATTTGCAAGAAATACTTACGAATGAAACGCTGAAAGGCTAACGCAAGTGCAGAGAAAGCAAACAAAATCGAGACTAAAATCGATACGTGAAATTTGGTTCTTAATAACACAATTGAAAAAAGTATGCTGGGCTGTGCCAGAACCTTGTCAGAATCCAGCGGGCTCAGTACTCTTGAGTATCTGCCTCACAGTTCTGAGGTTTGGTGTTCCATTCACATTCACAGCATTCGTACGCAGTTTTGCATATAAATTTCCAGACTTTTTATAGACCTTTTCCAGACTGAACTTTTCTGAATGACATACCCAGTCAAATACAGGCACTATAATAGTTAATTATCAATCTTAAATAAAATATCATGAAAATGCATGTCAAAACATCTAGTCCACACACGAAAATTTTGTTTCCAAATTGGAAAATGATACAAATTTTTTCCATTGTTTTCAAAACTCCGTAGGAACCGTGCATTCTATTTGTTGCCGTCAGTAAAAAAGTTGTGCATCTGTTAACTTTTACAAACTTTTACAACTTTTACACCTAGGCCTAAGACTGCTTCCTTCTCTGAAGACACATCTGTGATATATGTGGAATGTATCACACAATTTATATTATGAACATGTCGTGAGTCTCACAACATTGTCTTTTCAACTGCACATATACGCAACAACTGACAGACAAAATGTGTTCACCCAAACACTGTATTTAAAAATAAAAACATTCTATACTTGCATAGCATGAACTCTACTAATATGTAGTAGGTGCCCTGCGGCTATGGCATGGCTGTGGAGCCGGAACTCAAATTTCGAGCTCCGGCTCCAAGCATCTAAATATTTTGGCTCCGGCTCCAGAACGACTTGGTCCAATGAAAACTAAAAACTATTGTTTTATTTTTCCAACTCGCTTACCCAACAAATTATGTCTGTTGAATGGGAACCCCAATTTCAGGCTCCGGCTCCACCATCTGAAATTTTTTGGCTCCGGCCATCGAAAATTGCTTGGGCTCCGGCTCCACAGCCCTGGGCTGCAGCATACTCGATTACCTCAGTGTACAAATTAATGAAGAACATAAATTAAATCCCCTTTTTTCCCAAACTTTCAAGTGAGTCAGGTACTCATTAAACTCTTGCACTAAGACACTCAGTTACCAGAAACAGTTTGTTGATTTTATGTAATTTGATGTGTTTTTTTATGACATAATGCACTCCAACAAAATATAATTTCAATAATATTGTTAAAAAATGTCGCAACTTCTTTGCCCAATTTTTTTGTGATTTTGCCAAATTTTGGATAAACCAACACTTTTGGGCGTGTGCTCGCACCCCCAGCTCCTACACCACTAGTCATCTTCACAAGTAAGTTTTTCCAAGTACTGCGGTGCGATGATCACCGTGGAAATTTTAACAGTAGTTTGGCCAACATGCTGATTGCTGTTCGTGGTACATGACACAAGTCCCTACATAAATACCATAATTTGCGCATGTCAAGTTGTGGTCCAGTGGGAAGTTTTATTTTAGGAAAGGCGCTTGTAATTTCTTAGTTTTGCCCAATTATGGCAGTGCTTTTGTAGGTAATCATTGCCTTCGTGTTTCAGTTTTTTCTTTCTGACAGAGTTAGCAGATGGTTGAAAGATGTAGTTCAAACGCGTGGGTCATATTTCTTCTTGCATTTTAGAGGCGAAGTCTTTCTTCTAATTTGATGTCATTGCTATCATGTCATTAGTCTTGTGCAAAGGGAAGTTTGAGCGGATTGCCTTTTCTTTGAGTCGGCTAAAGTTGCTGAGGTAATCCTCTTTCCTTTGGTTGAGACGCTCAATCTTATTGCTTCTCCAAATAAGATTGTGTGATTTCCAGTTAATGAAGTGTTTTCCTTCCGCTGCGGGTTTTAAAAGTCTTTAGTGATAAACCCAAAATCATCTTTAAGTGGTTATGCAGTGATTCGACGTCTAGGAATTCCAATTCGCCCGCTTGTTCGGCTGTGCAAGCTTGGCGAAACGTTAGTTCCAAACCACTGTTGGCAAATGCTGAAGTCAGTGCTTGTCGAATGCGTTCATTTGAAATTTCTGATGCAGTTATCCAAATTAAGTCATCGATAAATCTGCGGAAAAGTTATGCTTCACTCAGCATACTAGCAATGGGCTGGAGGATGAAATGCACAGCAATGTTTGCCATTGAGACAGACTGGTTATAATTTCGCTTTTTTTGGTATATAACTGGTCGGCGTATTAGGTGACAATGTTGTTATGGCAAATTTTGTTCAGTTCGACAATGATTTTACAGGCCATGGTGTTGAAGGTGGAATGCTTCTCCACTGCACTTCGAGAGCTTTTGTTGCAGTGTATCTGCACAAGCTTCGGTAAAGTGCCATCACCATCTGCTGCCACAATGTAAAATACTGGTTTTCTTTTTCACTTCCTAGACGTTTTGTCAGGCGATCTTTCCAATTGAGCAGGTCTTCAGTGCATTGACGGCTATCTTGACAAAACTCGTTTCAGCCGCTGTTACAAAAACTTGCACTGATGGGTTTCAGTGTAAATTCCAAAAATGCAGTAATACTTGAGGTGCTGATGTTCCCAGCATATTGTAACAAGAGCAACGGTATGTCTTTGATATCTACGTTCAATAGATTCTCTGGGGTTACTTTGAGTGTCTTGACAAGCGAGTAAGCGCAAGCCGGTGTATTGCAACGGATAATTTTGCTGATGCTCCGTTGATCTTTTCGTAACGAGCCGTTCTTATATTTCATTCCAGTTGTGTGTAGCAGAAGTTCAGCAACGAGGTCGTTACAATCTTTTCTCAACTTGTCCAGGTAAGCCTCTCATCCATATTTTACAAGCGCATCCATTTTCTCAAACTGTTGCAGTTTTTTGGTCATTAAAGCGTTGTAATTTAGGATAACAATATTCCTGTCCTTATCAGCTCGGCAAATCACGATTTTCCTTTCCTCTGTTAGTTGAGCAGTTTGCTTAGACTTCGACTGTTTCTTGTTCCTTCGATTAACTGTGCTTGGTTCGGTATGGTTCTAACACCAAGGCTTCAGGTGCCCAAATTTGCAAAAACCATGTCCACATATGCGCTGGTTTCTTCATCAATTTGATCCCTATTGGGTCTAGAGTTTTTGGGCATTTTCAATTAAAATTGTTTCTTCTGATTTATATTCATTTTAGTCTTGCGTTTGTTTGCTTTCTCTGCTCTTGCTTTAGCCTGTCAGATTTTCGCCTGTAAGCATTGCTTGCAGATCGCAGGACTGAAGATGCATAATGTCACGATCGATTTCCTATTTATAAAAATTGCTGATGAATTGAAACCCTTCACACTAATTTCTAGGTTACAAAAGATTTTTTGAGTGCATTTTTCCCTNACCAAAATAAAAAAGAACTCAGTGATGTGAAATCAGATGTTCCCCAATAACATGCCCACAACAATGATCGCTATCACAAACCACAATCACAAACAATATTACCAAAATTGGATATAAAGATCGAAATTTTTGAACGATTGCTAATCCTCTCTAGAGACTAACAAGACATATTATCCCAACCTGTTTATCCAGTGCTTCAATCGATTGGTGAATTTCTCCATGGTGCTTGTTGTAATGCGTGTACCTGAATCGACGACCTGTGAAGAAAAGATGTTCAGGTCAATAGTTCGCACAAAAAGGAAAAACTTACTTTTCCAATTACCAACAACAGCAGCATACCCCAATGACAGAAGTCTGATGATATGACAAACAAATTTTGAGGGTCAGCCAGATATTTGCTTAAAAGTTTTCCGTACTCTTTTTCTGAATCTTGGTCGATGCTACCAACGAGAATAGGGACGATAGTAAATCCACCTTTTTTGCTGCAAACAGTCACGTTTACAATAAGAAATTTCTGCAAAAATTCACATGCGGGATATTCCACAAAAATCTGTTACTGATACCTTTCCATTACTTTTGCAATAAACGGTAATTGCATTTCAATACTATGTTCGTCCTCGTCAGTTTCCAAAGTCATAGACTGAAATTTGCCAGTGGCATGAAGCTCCCTGCAAACTGTTATGCAAACAACAGATGTTGATCAAATCTTCCAGTTACAACAAACAAAAAAATGACACATACTTGCTTGGTCAATAGGAAGGCTATATAATGGTGTTTTGTATGTGTTTGCTGATGAAAGTGCACAGCAATTGAGATAAACATGATGAGAAGGGCCAAGTATGAAAATTCTATTTCTGTTAAAAAAACAAAGAATAAATTATCTGCATGCACAACGAACGTAGTTATAAGCATTCACATCCCCTTATTCTTCTGAAAAAAGCAGCAAAATGTTGAAAAAAGCTCCAAAGTTTGAATGCATTTTAAAGGTAAATCACCATAGTGGCACTTCCGGCTGGCATCACAATGCCAAACACGAATACTTTTAAACCTTACCCTAAACCTTAAACCAGGGAAGTTGTCTAAAATTTTGTAACTTCAAGACTATATGGAACCCCCATATTTATCTGACCTCTGGCACCCTCTGTCCATATTATAGCCTCTGGATGAAATTCACATTTCTTGTTTAACAGTAAGCAACTCATCTACTTCTGAGACCTTGATTGACATTGTATTGTTTCTGGTTCAAAATTATGATATAAAATAAGCAAGCGAAGTAATTATTTAATTATGGTATTAATTACTTTGTTTGTTTATTATAGGTCATAACTTTTGAACCAGAAACCTCAGCAAGTCGATCAAAGTATCATAAGACTCAGATTGCAACCTAGTTTCCAATAAAAACTTGAGCGAAATACTACCATCTAGTGGTTTGGGCCTGGGACCAGATGAAGTGGGCCAAAATAGCCTAAAATAACTCTATTATGACATCACTCACAAAAAATCTGAAACCCAAATCCCAAATTTTTTTTTTCATTACAGACGTGAAGGCTTGTAGGATCTTTTGAGGGTTTGTTTGAACAGCTCTCTGGTGCAATCATCGGTGGAGATATTCCCGCGCAAAAACATGTGCAAACTGTTGGATTTTAGCCTTAGCATACTGGACCGGAAGGTGTTAAGATAGCAATTCCAAAATTTTGGCATGTAAACATGTTCTCATAAGCTTCAGTTTATGTAAATTGTTTCAAAGAAAAAGTGCGAAGAAATTACACATAACCAACAACTATCTGTCACATAAGACAATTTGCCATATAGTGGCCATTTAATAAATAGAATACAAACACCGCTAGTATTTATTTTATAGCATGATTATTACTAAAAATGACTTACATGTTTGCAGGAACAACTTGCTTGTAAGCATATGCAGCACATGATCCACAGTATTGATATCCAGCATGAGGTGATATAATAGCTCGAGCAGGAGCATGAGTTGCTTGCGCAGCTTCAGACAACCAACAATCAAGTTGTTGGTTCAGTTGTTCACCTACCAACAAATATAATAAAACTAATATATTAAAGCATTTTGCACCACGGATAACTATCAATAACCCAATAACCTAACAGTTAAAGCTCTATGATGACAATACCACAAAAATATGTAATGAAAACATGAAGGCATATTTACAACATTTACACAGTACTTAACCAATAAGCCAGCCAAACATTCTGGCTAATATTAACCGCATTTTGTAACCACCCACCACAATTTTGGCTTCCAGTTCTGGACTACCTTGCAAGCAAGGCCTCAAACAACACAATCTGGAGGATGACTCAGTGAGAAAAAAAATGCAACTGGAGGAAAGCCACAATGAAACACGCCATATGTAAACCATACAAACACAGTAATTGTGACACTGTCATATTCTTGGTAAAATGAAATTTCAGGTAAAATGAAACTTGTTAGTGTTTCAATGTGGATACCTATAATATCGTTCATCAAAACCTAGCTAACCTTATATATGGTCCTAAAACTGACTGCATTATAGCACTCTTTTAGCAATTCACAACAAGGTTGAAATAGCAACAATGCTATTAACACAGAGTATGCAGAAATATATGCAATTTTTACATTTTCAAAGCATTCAACATGGGCTTTTCCATATCAAGGGCATGCAGGTAAACAAATTGATCTTTGGCAAGGCAATTATGCTTGTGAATTCTCAGTGAACATTGTCATATTAACAGTATAGAAAATTATTTTTTTAAAACATTTATCTTTGGCAAAATTTGCCCTTGCGGATATATTAATCAATCCTAAGACTAATACACAAAATAAACTGAGATTAAAACATATCTTTTCCACTTGGAAATGTTTTGTTTCACATACATCCATAACATTTGAGATTAAAACAATACAATAATGTTTGACACCAACAACAAACAGTGTTTAATGAAAAGCTAAAGTATAGCAAGTTAACACTAGAAGGACAGGACGTGCCAATTGACGCACTTTTGACATATACATGTGAATAACTTTGAAGTGGCGAATAGTGCAGCCATGAAACTTTATGAATTTTTCTATTTTACTTTGAAATTGGTATCCTGTGAATTAAAACTTTTTCGATTTTATTTTTAAAAATTAAGGTGTGTACTACCTACAAGGACAACATGCGTCAATTGACGCAGACGAGGAAATGCAAATAAATGTTGCAGTATGGCGATGCCAAAGCCAAAATCAATCAGCATAGCCCCCGAATCAACACTGATTTGGCATCCACACCTCTGTACCTTTCATCGTTAGTATCGTTTCTATGACGTCAAAGTTAAGCTTTTTTTCTTTACATCTGGACCACTGTACAAGCACTACATTTGTCAGCACTGATGATGCTGTCAGAGGAAAAACAAAAGTCTGCTGCAACATTTTATACTACAGTATTGGATATCTTATTTCTATGACGTATCACTAGTCGCCCCAAATAATGCATAATGGAATTGGATCGAGGCAAAAAAAAGGTTACCATATCATCTGCCGCTCAGGGCCGACTACAAACATACAATGTTCCACGATTTCATCATTTTCACCCTCGTATTCTGCCAGTTTCTGGCAGCCTGCTTACATTGTTTGCAATACTTTGTGTTGAGCTTTATGTTGCAAAATATAAAAAATGCACTGCTGAGGTGGGTGCAAAACAAATTGGTGACCAAACTTGGGATGTGGCTCTTCTTGAACTGAAAAATTCATAGGTTCAGTGGTTGCTCGTGATAGGACGCCACCGTGTGAAAATTCTATCGGTAAGTCATGGGGATGTGCAATGTTCTCAGAAGCTATGCCCAGTAACATTAGAATTTTGGAACTTATGAGATATCTCCGAGCTTTGATCTGAAGACGGGAAGCTGTAGAAGTCTTTTGTACAGTAAATTTGCTCTCGAGTCACAACTTTGGAATAGTTTTCCAGAAAACTTCTAAAAAGTATTTTTTCTTCAACAAGTACAACATTGCAGTGGATGAGCAATTGTTGACATGCTAGGCACATTGCAAATTCATCCAATACATGTCTAAAAAACCAGACAAGTTTGGTTTGAAGTTCTGACTGACAGTTGATGTCAAAAACAAATATTTTTTCGATGAGTTTTCTTATGCAGGAAAAGATGACACACCAAGTTCGGATGTAAGTGTACCTACTGATGTTGTTACAAAGCTAATGGGCCAGATTTTCCAGCTAAGTTGCAGTGTCACATGAGATAAATTTTTCACCTCATTCGACCTGTTACAGTGACTCGCTGAAAAGAAATGCAGTCTCGTTAAAAAACTGTCACAAAACACAAAGTTCCAGAAGAGTCCAAAAAGAAAAACGAGCTGCACAAAACAAAAGTTTTCCAGTTTTGGTTTGATAGTGAAACGCTAATCATGCTTGCATCATACCAATGTAAATCAAAAGAAAAACATGGCAATTTTGAGTAGCCTACATCCACATGTTACGTTTTAAGCAGTGCAAATCTGAAAAAGAAATCCACCTCAGTATTATAATACAATACAATGATACCAAAGTGGGAAGTGACATAAAATGATCAAAAGATGAGGCTTTACTCTACAAAAGCAGGAACTAGAAAGTGTCTTGTGAAAGTGCTTTATGATGTTTGATATTTTCTTTACCAACAGTTGGGTAATTTACAAGTTCGTTTGTCATACCAATATAAGTCACAGATAAGAAATACAAAAAGTGGCAAAAGAACTGACAGGGAACATTGTGTCTGAAAGCGTTCTGCAGAAGAATTTTTCGGCCTCTGAACTCCAACACCCCCTTCTCTAGCTCAAATTGCATAAATCGCATTATTGACGCTTTTCACAGTTACAAAAAAAGCCTGTGCAAGGTACCTGTGCATACAAAATGTGTAAATCATTAGCTGCAATACTGCATGCACAGCATATACTGTATTAGTTGTTTTCACAAAAATACCAGTTTTGAATGTACGCTTTTTGTGTTTCCAACTAAAAAAGTAGAAATCCGTAGCAAGTACTTTATAAGAAAAATAAGGCATTTCTGAAAGAAAGGTTTCACATTTCTGAAATTTTAAAAGCATTGTGTCAATTGACANGTTTCATCCTTCTAGACATNCAAAAACAGCCGTCCTTCTANTGTTAAGGATTAGAAGAGGACTAGGAGGAGTGGCTACTGGCTAAGCTAGCATAAAGATGCTAATTGGCAGAAACAGCACTTGTGACTGAACATAAATCAGTAAGAACAATAAAGAAACTGCACACAAAGCAAGCATACTAATGATGTGAAGTATGATTACTTTTCAATACAAAAACAGGGCTTTCAACATCTACACCAAAACAAATGCCGTTTTTATGTTGGAAAGCATAGATACTCAAGTTTAATAAGTCAGATGACATGATGAGTGCCATAGATCACTTGGGATGCCACATCAGTATAAAACAAAAATATGCTAATGTAACTTCCCTAAACAAAGGATCAAACTTACTAGATTCTGTATACCAGCTTCCAGCATGACTTGCCTTCCGTGCTGCCATAGCTAATTCACATCGATCAAAAATGAATGCTTGTAACTGCAATGTGCACAGTATTTAATGTGAAAATAACACAAGAACGCAGTGTAACTCAAGTTAAAAAAAAGAAAAAGAGAACAGAAAATAATAGCACATTATTGAGGTGTGTGGGTATAATCACTCATCAGTAAACAAACATGAGACAATACATGAAAACACCAAGGTGAAGTTAGCCGCACTTTTCCCAGCCGCACTTTTTGCGGGATGCGAGGTTCGGATGCAAAAATTTTCTTTGAAAATCAGCAAAAACGTAGCAGTTTTCTTTACAGCAAATAAAAGGGATTCAATATTCCATCAGTACAGAAGACGTAGGCTGCAAAAGAAACCATTGCAGTGCAAAACAGTTATCAAAATTAAAGAAATCCGCTCAGAGTATTTAGCCCAGAAACATGAAAAAAGCGAGATTTCAAACAATGATCAAATCGCTTTCCGGAACACCTACGAAGTGATGTAGTCGTGACCCTAACCTCCGAGACCGAGACCTGGCTCAAATTTCGAGACCGAGACTTTGTCATAAAAGCCGAGACCGAGACCGAGACCTGGAAGTTCGAGACCGAAACCGAGACTCGAGACCTCACATTTCTCTGATGGTAATTAAAGCTAACTAGTTGAATAATGCTGCAACAAAATATCTGGAACATTGCCAAGTACCAAGATAATAAACATCTGCAGTATTGCAAACGGCCAATACTGAAAACGTTCATTTTCACTTTCCTCTTAGGAATACACAACCTCAAACCTGTGGCCTTATTTACAAATTCCATGAAGAAATGCATTGGCATTGAAAATGTTGGCAGCGTTTAGAGCAGGGGTGACGAACATGCGGCCCGCGGGCCGCATACGGCCTGCAAAATAATTTCGTGCAGCCTGCGAAGCATTCAGGCAAGACCAGCAGTCTTGAACTAACAGGTTTCACAGTATGACTAAAAATTTTGCGGCACGATTACTCAGAGCTAACTGACAAAGTGGCCTGTGATAGCAAGTAGGCAGAGCTGGGCAGTAACGAGCTACTGCAGCGAGCTAATTTTCCATTAGCGTTTGTGGGAGCGTTGCTCTTTTTTGAAAGAAATAACGGATGCGGTAGCGAGCTATCACCATTTTACCGCTAGCACTATCCGCTACTTTGGCGTGAGAGGTGGCCAAGGAAAAATTTCGCAAGAGCTCTTCTGTCAGCACACGTTGATANTAACTGCTCTTCTCACTGTTTTGCGCTGATTTTGGATGATTTGTTTGCAGTAAGCTAGCAGCATTAGGAAAGATTTAGCTCAGGTTGCT
>JGI24159J19872_10004924_pt1 | contig 17146 bp, 13 predicted proteins | sample Ectturendosymbi4_FD_19872 | JGI IMG/M metagenome (IMG submission 19872) | reverse complement strand
AAGTGTTGGATGTGATATACAGACACAGGTCAGAAATTGTTAAGTTGGTGAACTTGCAATATTGCTTATTTTGCAATAATGGTGTTTTTCTTTAAAATATTCTACAAAACGACGTGCAGCACTGGAGATATTTATATTTATGTTCATTTCAAGATGCTTTGCAAAGTGCTGTCGTGGTTCTCAGCATTTGTTACTCCTGAATTATCACATCATTATTATTTGGCCCGCGGGCCGCTATTTGCCCACCCCTGCCCTACACCCAAACTCCAACTTACCTTGGAGTCACGCTTGACCGCCAACTCACCTTCAGGCAACACTTGGAAGGCCTCTGTGGCAAAGTCAGAGCTCGTAACTGACTATTACGCCTCCTTGCTGGCTCAACCCGGGTGGCCACGCCTCTGTTCTGCGAACTTCAGCGCTGAGCCTGGTCTACAGTGCCGCGGAATACGCCGCTCCAGCTTGGTGCCGCAGCACCCACACTAAAAAGCTAGATGTTGCATTAAATGATGCATTGCGCATCATCTCTGGGTGCCTGAAACCGACCCACAAGGAGCTTTTACCTGTACTCTCGGGTATTCCATCGGCCCACCTGCGCAGGGAATATTCCACATTCAAGCTGGCGCTCCAGGCACAACAAAACACTAACCACCCCCTTCATGCCCTTGTCCGTAGCGTACAGTTTCTTGGCACACAGCGCCTACATTCACGACGCGCCTTCCGCCGCCATGCTGCAGCGCTAATCAACTCCGGATTCAATATCCTGGAGTCATGGAGAGTGGCATGGGAAAGTGCCACGCCACCGGCCCAGTTTTTGGTCACCCCTGCGTTTGTCATCCGTCTGGCTCAGAGCTACCCCGTAGTCTGTGGGTAGCACTGAATAGACTAAGAACTGGCGTCGGCCGCTTTGGTACATGCCTGTATCGCTGGGGCATGCTGGATACACCCAAATGCATCTGAGGCGCTGGCGAGCAGTCGACCAATCATATAATCTTCGATTGTAACATCCTTCGCCCTACGAATTGCCTGGAAGACCTGCGGTCCCCTGACATCATCAACGCTAAATGGCTTGAGGACCTTGTGGATTTTGTCTGAACCGCCGCTCACAGGCAAGAAGAAGACCTCCCTTATCTTTCCTAGGACATTATGGACACATGACCGAACCAACACTGCTGGGATCTCCCGATTCGGAAAAGTGGATCGTCATTCAGGACTCCACCAATTTCACAGCTGCGCGCTTTATCGATAAGTGTCACACCGCGAGCTCTTCGCAAAAATCATGTCACTGCTGCTTACACTTGGGAAAGTATTCTTTCAGTCATTACCCAAGATTGATGATCGTAGGTGATGGTAGGAAGGAAGACCAATTTAAAAACTCGGTGTTGTCAAAGCTCCATTTTTTCACCACAGAGCGATAAATCGCACGCAGAACTGCATTTGCTTTACCAATACTTGTTGTATCAATCTCCTTGTTACGCCTTCCGTCACTCGTGAATACCATGCCAAGGTATTTGAACTTCTCCATCTTCTGGAGTGTTCTGTCGCTCACGTGTAACATAAACTGCCTTGTGTTTCTGGAGAGGCATGGTAGTGCCTTGGATCTTTGTAGTGCTGATTTTCATTCCGACTTGGTCACACGCAGCAGAAAACCGATAAAGTGCATGTTGAAGGATCTATTGAGAAGAACCTAGTTGTACCCAGTCGTCAGCAAAAAGTGCACTGTTGATCTTGAAGCTTCCCAAAGATGACACATTCGTCGACCTGGCTGTGACTGTTCATCCAATTCATGTAAACTACGAAGAAAAGTGGTGACTGCACACATCGTTGTTGAAGTCCAACACCAACAACGGTGAACTGTTGTAATTAACTCCTCCGAACCGAACACAAACTTCTGAGCAGGAATAGAATGACTTGACGGCCAGCAACAGGCGGCCGTCAACATCGTACTTATTTTGGGTAAAAGCATGCAAATTTACTCTTGCCACGGCTTAACAGTTTTAAGCCTTTACGAAAAAGCCTATTCATTAAAGCAATGGCTTTAATTTTTACGACTATCTTTTTGTGGGTTCGGTTTTCTCAGCTTTTCTCAGGAGACCTTTAATACAATTCTGAATCACAAACAACATCTTAGTTTACGACCAGATGCTGGTGTAATCCAGTGATTTTAACACACGAACTTTTATTGGACTCATGATAACCAACGTTCAAAAATATACAACACAACTTACAGTTTCGTTCGGGACAAGATATCAGCTTTCCCTAGCTTTCTACACACTGTTACTCTAAACACAGTTACAAAATGGCTAGCCGCAATCAGTGTATTCTTCTTTGTAAGCATTGCGACTTTCTCGAGGGTAGCGCCTGCCTGCGTCACAAAATGACTTTTTCTTGGTGCTGCTGTTGTTTTGCAAAGCACTTCCCTTCAATTTATTCCCAATTCAGGCGTAGTCGGAAATCTGACAGTCATGAATTGGTTGACGTATTGAATTTTGTTTGTGAACCAGCATGTCCCTCTTGGCACTGGCTGCCGAAACATTCCCTAGTTACACAGCACGAAATCTATTCGCTGTGGGCCTGAGGGTCCCAGAATTTGGATACTGGGCTTGCCCTCACGAGTGAGGACCAGTGTACCTCCAACCAACCCCTCTCCTATCACGAGATCAAGGAGTATAGATCGGTACCACACGTACCTGGCCCTGCAGGCCGTCTGAGATCTTGTCGCTGATAACGCTCAAATTATAGGCATTTCGCAACTTCACAAAACATCACCAAACATTGTGGCATCACACTTTATTACAATTTTGTTACTAGGCCGCTGTTACATATATAACATACAATGTTATTCCGGTTCGCGCCATCGTTTAGCCGGTTCATATTGGGCCTGCCATGTAATTTTACTTATTTCTTTGTTTGTTTTTACAATCTATTCCAGCGTGGCGTTTCTTCAGCTCACATTTTTATTAATGGCCAAATATGGCCACTCCTTTGAGACCATGACATCTCTCTTTTGTCGGTCTAATTTAATTGTTTTTCAAATGTGGTGTTGCCTGTTTATTTTATTTTATATTTATAGCTCATTCGTCACGCTCTGGCCTTATTTTACTTACGTCATTGCGAGCTCGTTTGCAGCATTGCAGTTGCTGCACTGCATTGCGTAGTTCTGCTTTTGCGGTGTAAATTGCTCTTTTTGTTTCTCTATGATACAATGCCATCTTGTATAGGAGTTCTAATAACGTTGCTATTTGTTTCAATAGGTCGTCGATGACTTCTAGGTCCATGCTTTCAAGTGTTTCCTCTTCCACCTCTGGGTGTCCATGATTCACTTATTGCGTTGATCGTAAACATTTCATCGCGCACTTGTCTTGCAGTAGTTAAACAGTTTAGTTCTTGTGCTCTTATCACGCTGTTTCATATTTCATCCTCTGTTAAATTCATGTAAGTGGTCGTTGGTTCCCAACTATGGGTTATTAGTTGTGGATTTGATGGCAAATCGTGTACATACATTATGCACACATGTCTTTCGTGTGCTTTTATTCCCACGTAATGCAATATGTAGTAGCTTGAATTATGCCTTCGTAGAGATAGTGTCATCACTTTTCCTTTTCGTTCGCTAATTGCCTGAACGGTTTTTGCATTATGCTTGCATCTTCTATTCTTGGTGCTTTGAACAATGCACAAATGTTCTTTCCAGTTCTAGCATATTCTTTTAACACTTTTATGTCAGCAATATGTAATATATAAGTGTACGATTAAAGGGGTGCATTCTTTTTACATGGTTCGCGCGTAAATCTCCACTTGCTTATGTTCAGCTTTTGACTTTTTGTTTCGGCCACTACTTGGACTTTTTGTCCTTCCTAACAAGTAAATATTTCACTTTTTAACTTTGGTTCATATTCATTAACTTGAATTAATTCTTTTAACCATTCTATGACTTTTTGTAAGTTTTCCGAGTTTTTTCTAGCGTTTCCTACTTTTCAACTGCTTGGAACAAATTGTAATGCCCTAAGAATGCATGGTATAAGTCTGCCAGTGACGTTACTTCATACATAATTTCTGAAAATACATACACAAGTGGATTGAGGTCCTTTTAAACAACATTACATCGCTTCACAATAATATTTTCACCGATCGCATTCAAAGCTTGCATCTTTTTTGTATACAAATGTTACTTTTTGCTATAATATTCGTGCACACAGTTGTAACAATTTCTCTCGCTTGGTCACTGCGCTTCACTCCAAGTCAGGGAGAGTGTCTTTCATCATTTTAACTGTGATGATTTCATCAGAACTTGACACTGAAGTCGGTTGCATTTCGGTAGTGTTCGATGTTACACTTTTGTCGTTATCGATGTTAGGGGACGTAGTTCCCTTAACACCCACGCAACACTCCCGAAAGCTTTTCACCACGAATCCGGTCACGTACTCTTCGAGGTCAACGAAACGTGTGTGGACGACTTCGGCATATTCTCAAGATTTCTCGAAAATTTGCTGAAGAGTGAAAACTTGGTCTGTAGTGTAACGGCCTGGACGATAATTGCACTGCATGTCATCCAGCTTTGGTTCAATTATTTCGCGACACCGTTTTCAAAAGCGTTTGGCATGACTTTTACACGGAGGCTAGGGGTTGCCCCGGTAGTTGGTGCATTCACTCCTGTCTACATGCTTGTGTATGGTGATGATCACCTCAGTTTCCCAAACATTCGTTGTCCTCCCAGAACACAAGGCCAATTGACACAAGCAAGTCAGCCAAAGAATTCCTTCTCTGTTTAATGTTTTGAGGATTTCAGATCGGATTTCATTGCAACCTGCTCTCATACCAGCCTTCAGTGTTTTGACAGCCAGAAGGATTTTAGTTGCAGTGATGCTAATTTCCTTCCTCAAATGTACCTCGTGTATATCCTGTGGTGTGATAGTGGCTGGCTTCAGAAAGGCTTTGGAATCTCTCCCCATCTGCCGAGGATGACCTCATTGTTGAGTAAGACACCAAGTCTACCTTTGATGCATCTAGCAGTATGAAAGCTTTTGCCACGAAGAGGCCATATGGTTTGCCAGAACACTTTTTTGGCTTGCCAGTAAATGGAAGCAAGTTTATGGCCCATATGCTGCCAGGACTGCATTTTGGATTTTTCACCGTGAGGATTGTAAACTTTCGAACCTCAGCGTTCCGCGCATGCAAGAAAGATTCGGCTTTGTTTTGAAGCCATGTCTTTCAGGCTACTTTCTATGCTTCGATATCATCTTTCATTTCTTTGTTCCACCATGACGTAATTTTATTGCAATTATTGGCCACACCGAGTCGTTTCCATCCGCACACCCGAGCAGCGGATGCGGGCTACATGTGCTTGGAACAGCGGTCACTCCACCCCCACTCTGTATTCGGGAACTCTCGGAACAAGAACAATGCGATTTCTGCTAGTTCTTTCTAACATATTTGTCTGCCAGGGCCTCTTTATTCCGTAGGATTTCCTGGTTCTGCATGCTTGTTTAGGCATAGGCGGCTTATCCTGATTCAAGTTGCAGACCAGCAGTTGGTGATCGGTCGACCATTCTGCATCCTCTGACACGAAGTTTCAACACCAAACGGAGTAGGTCAGCTGAAATTATGCAAAAATCAATGAGTGATCTTAATAAAAAGAATCCCCGTATGAGATGGACTCAGTCCCGAAGCCACGGGGGCATTCGGGGGTAGTGCCCCCAAAATTTTTTGTGCCCCCCCAAATGTTCTTGTTCCCAGAAAAATGTGTTTTAAACATATAATAAAAACAAAAATCGTGCCTCCTTAAAAATGTATTTTGCCCCTCCAATCTTCAAAACCTGGCTACGGGCCTGGATGTACTTGTGCAACTCTCTGTGTTGGAAGAATGTGTTAATGACATACAATCCGTTGTTACAGCATAGTTGCAGCAGGAGTCTTTCGTAATCATTTACGGCAGCATCAAGATGTCGGTCAATCACGCCTTTCCACATCCCGGCATCGATTCCAAAGTATGTATTGAAGTCTCCCAAAAGCATCGTGGATTCGTTAGTTTTAATTCTTCGCAGGGCATAACTAATTTCTTCCACCAATTTCAGGCACAGTGCATTTGCGTTTGGGCCGTATACCTGTATGAAACATAGGGAGCGGCCCAACAACGTTAATCTGAACATCCACACCCTTCCTCCTTAGTGTGATCTATTCATCAATACTGTTTGCCAGCTGTGTGCTAAGAAGTAGGCTGTACACTGTCCAGTAGTAAAAATTACCGAGACAAAACAATTTGATAACTCTGTCTGAATGTCCAAAGTTTCAACTACTATTTTGCTTGGAAACGACGTGAAATGGAAAAGGTATGAATGGCTTTGCCTCATGTTTGATGACGGACACATTAGCTGCATGAAACCTTTGACATATGAGCATGAAAACATTTCAATTACAACCCGCATAAATATAAGGCGGTTCTAAGCTTGAAGCCAGTCTGGATTGCTGCCTGATCAGTGATCAACAGCTTGCCCTTGGACTCGAGCAAAGAAACAATTCGGCAGGGGTTAGATTCAAAAGACATGCTCTGCCTGCTTACTTTGCAACAAGTTAGGCAAAGTGCAGAAAGGGCCGGTGTTGTATTTCAAACCACTGTTCCGGCGGCTCTCCCATTACCTAAAGCTCAGCTTGGGACCTCCATTTAACCCAAACGTTACGCCTTCCATGCAGGGATGCCGGGGCAGTTGCAGGGCAGGGGGGCAGTAAAAGAGTTGAGGGCAATGGAAAATTATATAAAGCAAAAAGTCGTTACCAGCAATGCTTGTTTCTGTTCAGCAACAATGTTTTCCTCAAAGATAATAACAAAAATTATAGAAAACCATGACTATGGAACGAAATCCTTTCTCAGCAAAGAATCAGACACTTTAAGATCTTACAGAGTATATATTTCGCCTGCGATGTAGGCATCGTCAGCTCTTATTCAAATGGAATAGTTTCATAGAAAACTATTCTGATTTTTCTGGATGCGTTAATAGCTGCAATAAATTTGTCTCAAGTTGATACTTATAAACCATGAAATGACCTATGATACTGTTATGACGCAACTTTGCCCCCTTATGAAAGGGCAAGCGGGGGAAACGCCCCGTCATTCCTCCGGTCTCCGGCATCCCAGCTTCCATGCAACCACTGTTGCGGCAACTAGCCTTTTAATTGCGAGCCGTGGGGGAGCTAGTCCGCAGACATTTGAGAAACGCGCCTTGACAATCTTTCGCCTAGAACCTGACCCTCACGAATCTGCGCATCAACTGGACTGCAGTCTCTTGTTCCCTACAGCAATGGCCAACAGAGTCGTAAGCACTCAGAAAATTCTTTGCCAGCAAATCCAACAAACAACGAGCTTCAGCGGCGATTAATCGTCAACACGTTTTCTGAAACACAACAGAAACAAACTAAAAGCATTCTACCTGCGCAGCTAAAACTACCAAGACAAACTTCGTCAGATTAGCTGAACGTGCGACAAGCAATAAACAACCAGACAAACGCGCGGCTCACACTACTGCGGCTATTTACATAGATCAACTCGCATTAGCACGTGACTGCAGTTCAACTAACTGCGCTGAACTGCGAAGAGGACGGCTCTCGTAATTGAACAGACGTGCGAGAATGACAATTAAAGAAGTAGTGAGCGCGCGATGCATTAATTCAACTGTTAACGAGAGAGGCACTTGGCTGCGACTATTTCAAATAAATAGCGATAGCAAATAGGTTCGTCACCCTTGTTTCAGACTGAAAAATAGTTAGTTTCGTGAATTTTTTCGTTTCTTACATCAATTTCTCATCCTCGTGTGTATTTTATTATCGTTCCAAACTGACGAAGCTCTGTTCGCTGCATTAGGAATAGCATTTAACGTTAAGAATAACCGAATTCTCCGTTTAATGATGATACTTCGCTCTGTTTGGGATTCAACAAGGTACACCACGCTTTGTTAGGTATTGGTACTGTAATAGAAGCATTGAGCTTATATAAAACTTTAACGTAAAAATCAGATGTAATCTAATGTTTAAAAAGGCAATAATCTGATGTTAGCGAGACTGAAACCAGTGACAATCACTGCCATAAGCCTATCGGATCGTGTCGGTATTTGGATTACAAAGAACTTAGTGAGAACGTATGACAGGAATCATCATGCCTGTAGCACCCCCCCAGTCTGAACTGGCAAAATGAGGTCGGTCCCTTATATGCTTTACCTTCTGCTCATTTCGACCAATTGGAGCGCATCAGCCTTCTTCCAGCACATTACTCCGAGTGATGGGCCTTTGTTTGTTCTTCGAGACATTAAGCTATGGTTTATTTTTTAGAGTAGAATCTCACAATTGAAAGAAAAGATTAAGGAAAAACTAAACGCGTGAAAAGACTGAAACAGCATCCTGACGTTTTATTGTAAATTGCTTGCTCATCAGCGTGCGTCGTTCTACTGCATACGACCTCTAATGATCACGAAAACTGGCGATTCAGAACAGGCAATCTTCCTTTGAAAAAGCCACAATTTCTCTTGCAGAGAACGTTTGTTACTTTGTATAACGGCATTTTTGAAATTCTTCCTGCGCTGACTTTTGGGAGTGACGCTAACTCCTCCGAGATGGTGATTCCGTTGATATCGTCTCTGATGAATATAGTCTCGGTATTGCGAAATTTAGCTTCGGGAAGACATATGTTTCACCATCTCTGCAAACCCATCCTTGATGATGTATTTTGTCCGCAGACACGAGGTCCATAGTACAAACACACACTTTCTGTACACTGCAGGTTGAGAAAAACGTACAGAACAGAGCGTTTCACAATGGCGTTGGAGGCTGACTGACAGGAGTACAGACACTTACTTCACAGAACATTTGCAGCGGCGTTGGAGGCCGAACCTCAGGGTTACAGACACGTTCTTAACATTGAGAATTAAAAGCTTGCAATGCCAACAGAGTGCTAAAGAATGAATAAAACTCTTTGTTGGCTAGCACGTGGAATACTTGGTATTGCAAAGTGCAAAGCCACCAGAGCACATTATTTTAGATTACTTAAATACGAAATGATGGCAGTACAGAGAATAGAGACACATGTGACATTTTTGATAATGCGTAAAGCAGACAATGATTTATTAATTCAATGAACAAATATTATGCTAAAATGTCCAACTTATACTGGCAAGAGGCATCTCTTGCCGAAGACCAGCCTTATTTCGGTAAACCATTGCTGGAATGGACACACTTTCCAACTCTACTGTCATTTCTGATAAAACGTCAGTTTTAGGAAACGTGTCTGCAATCGCTCTTTCAGGGCATTATGTTACAACTTCTTATCAAACTTTATCTAAAGTCTTGGAACTATTTCATCTCTGCATGATGCAGTTGCATTTAAAACCAGGGCGATTTTTGAACTATTCTACGGGTTTTTGATGATCTGAAAGCATGCACTCGATTATCTTTTCAAATAAAAATTGGTTTTAAAAGAGTTTTTTTTGTTCTGAATCTGGCAGGGTGCATTTTTAGAGATTGGATCTAATGTTTTAATATAAAAGGATTGAGATTAGATTTAATGAAGCTAAACCCCACTTCTAGTTCTGCTCCAGTTCACGTTCATGTATCAGCCCAACCCAGGTCCTGGCTGATAAAATAAATTTTCGGGTCATGAGCGTTTCCTCCTTCATTTCAAATATTTCATGTCTGAAACTGTTTTCCTGTTTGAAACACTCTTTGAACCAGTCAATCTACTACAGTTCTAACATGGCAATTTTTCCTGGATGGCATGGATTTTAACCACAAGGTCACTTGTCGCTGTACTGATAATTCGCTACAGGTCGCATTAACATGTCTCAGCAATTATTTTTGAAAGAAAGTTGCCTCTTATTGATTAAAACGACACAAAATCGTTGCTCAACCCAAATACATTTCGATGTTTATGCATAGAAATTCACATTTTAAGCATAATTTTTGTGATTGTGTACAATATGTCTGATTGCTTCGACTAATTTTTGCCTATCTCGACGTTTTAAGCAACAAATAGTAAAACATTTTGTGTGTTACATCCGCAAGCCACTCCGCTGGACTCTAAGATTTTGACGGCGGGCCAGACCTGGAACAGATGATGGATTGTTTGTCTCAACAAATACAAACAAATTAATTCATTTTTCAATACATTTTGTGCACGTTCAACTGCAGGGATGAAAGAGATCAGCGTGCAATAGTACGCCCATGTCAGACTTTTAAACTCTTCACCAAATGTTGACAAAAGCCAAGGTTTTTTTCAGCAGTTTATTCAAATTATAAAGTTTTCCATCATTCTCGCCGAGATATGATAAAAGCAAACGTCGTTTTATCAAAGCTTAAAATGAACACAAAGATTCGGATGTATTGTTTTTATTGAAGCGTGCGACAAAACATGTCTCTTACTCTTGGTGAAGAATGCGCAAAAATTTACTGTCTTATAAACTAGGGAACTGAGTCTTGCACGATTAGTTTGAAATTCGCAAGTAAAAATATATTGTAAGTTTGAGCGATACCTTTTGAATAAAGTTTGGATAACTTGCACCATTTAGTCGAGGCAATTCTCTTTGCAGGTTTCATCTTATTTCCAGCACTTAGGAAATAAACGCGTTTACTCGCAAACTGAAGGAATATTCGGTTACACTTAAAAAAATTTTTTGGTTGACAATTGCCGGTTTATATATTGTTTCCATGCATGTCTTACTTCGACAATTAAACACGCTGCCATTGAAAGAAAAACAATTTTTAAACACAGTTGCACAAGAAGCATTGACCATAGAAAATATATTGTGTTAGAGAGAAAGTTCGCTTTTTTAAATATTGTTGAAATGAGAAAAGATAAAGCCTTCATCGTAAAAATGCTACTGAACTCAGTAAAACAATATTTCACAATGAACACCAGATGACGAAGCAGTGAATTTTGAAAATTCGCAACGCCGCTGATTTGGTCAGTACTAAGGTTACAAAATGTAACACGCAACACTGTAAATATTCCAAATTGCCAATCTTCCCGCACACATCGCTTTTAATGTTTAAGGCATTTCAATGTTCGTTTTCAGCAAGACAATCTATTCAGTAGTATAACAAAACCGTTGTTTTAAGCAAAGTCAAGAAAACATGAAACTAATCCAGTAAGAGAAAACAGCATCACTGTAAAAGGTATGTCAAAACAAACAAAATACCATCAGCATAGCCATTTACTGTAACAGGTTTGAATCTCCAGCTCACTGGGTTTTTGCAAGAACCAGCTAATAGGGGTCGTTAGGGAATCTAATAGACAAAATGAAAGTGGGTTTGACTCCATTAAAAAGGTTAAGGGCATCACCCCAATGGCGGATTTAACTATGCCATACGTAGCAGATACATTTGATGATAAGCAGTGAAGGTTACCATGAAAAGGAAAATAAAAAAACTGCGTCATCGAACAAACAACCAATAAACACTTGCTCCAACACTTTGTATATCGACACCAATTCATTTGCTGTTTAAAGCCGTGAATCTATACTTCCTACAGTTACTAGAAATGGTGGAATGAACTTCCTAAAAGTCGGTTTTTATATCCTTTGTAAGCTTTCCTTACGCAAACATATTTGTAATTTTAAAGTCATTATTTTGTTTTCCATTCTTCTAACAACTTTAACTAGCTACCGTTGCTAGGAAAAAAGGACCCTTTTGGCCAGTTGGTGCGCAGTAATATGCCCTGACGTTTACAGCAGTGGGTATTGAAAGCGATTTAAATAGGAATTTTAGCGATTACCAATAAAAAATTGCAAAATGAACTCATATCTGAAAGAGTTCAACCAAATCCAAATCTTCTTGGCTTTTTTCAACTAGCTTTCAGTGCATGATTTATAGATATTTTGTGGGTTTCCCTTCTTGGTTGTTTGTTCTGAAAACAGCAACAGAACCCATTTATATGTTTGAAAGTAAATCCCTTTGTTCCTCGAGCTGAGATGCAAGATTCCCGCGGATGTCATCACGATGCTTCAAAGCTTCATTACATTTGAAAAAAGCATCGCTTTTGCAAGAAATCAACTTTCCAGCAACGGTAGCCCTCGCGTAATTGTAACAGACCCAGGGAAAATAATCTGCTTTCTTATCAGTGATAGCCTTGCATGACAAAGTTTCCTGAAAAAGGTTTACTGCATCTTCATACTTACCAAGCGAAGCCATGTACTTCCCTGAATACACGAGACATTTCGGGCACAGTATCCATCGTTCAAGGTATAATCGAGCTTGTTTGCATAATCTCTCGTAATATGTTTGAGAGTCTTTCTCATACAGCACTTTGGCTTGGCCGTCTTTGGAACACAGTGCAATCAGCTTTCCGTAAATGCGAATCAAAGCCCGTAGGTTCAGCATTTCATCAAAAACACCACCTTCTACTGGTCGTTTGAAACCACTTTCATAAATAGGGACTTCAAGTTGGTTATTCAGCATTTTTAGATTGCTTTTAACCACGACTAAGGCATCCTCCAAAATACCCTTTCTCTTCTCTACTTCGACTTCGGCAAAGTTTTTTAGCCTGGCTGTCACACGGTTGACAGCAGATAGACGAAGAAAGGAAAGGGTCACATCAGTTTGTTGTCTGCATTGTTCGCTCAGTTCGAAAACGATGTCCAAGATCCAAACAAACCGTCTCTGTTTTTCTATTGTGACGTCACTGTCGTAGAGCATCACCCTTCCCAGGCAATATAGGGTGGAAACCAGACGATCAATAAAGAACACTTTGCAATGAGTTTCGATCTCCAGAAACAGACCTATATGCTTCAAGTTGCGAATTTCTCTTATTTCTTCTGCAGTGAGTTTTAAGGAATTGTCCGATATTTCTTTCAATCGTTGATTAAGTTTTTCATTTTTAGAACAGCTGATGAGAGCTTTATAATCGTCTTGTTTGAGATGAGTCACAACAGAAACATATTCGTCCACAAGAGTTTGTTCAGCCAACAACTGTTTTCCTGCAGTGAGGCATGCTTTGATAACTGACTGAGCTACAACAGCAGGGGAGCACTCTTGTTTATGAACTAAGCTCGTGAGTTGTGTTATTGTTCCAGAACGATCAGCAACGTCTTCCCATAAGGACTGAGCACATTTCATGAGACTTTGTTCTGCAGAAACTGAGTCAAAGTATTTTGCTGCATTGCCATAAACCTCTCTTAAATGAATAACGGACATCTTAGTGACAAAATCATCGCTGAATCCAGGGTTGACATCTGCAAAGGTAAGAACAGACAGGACATGTGTGTTCATCTTTCGTCTAAATTCGTAATCAGAATGTTGTCGAATATTGACGTACAGTAACGAAGCAAGAGATAGCACTGCTTCACAAAATGCTTCCTTCTTTTCAGCCATGTACGTTTGCACTGCCAAGAAAACTACTTGATGAAAAGAGATTGCTGTCTCAAAGTAGCCATTACCAGATACGTCACAGATGGCGTAGTTTTCCAATCGCGATATAAACTCTCCAGACTTTTGCTTTATTTTGTAGTGAGTCAAAAGATCTTGGCGAGTGTTTGCCTCATCTCTTTTCATTTTGATTGAGCCTATCAAACGCTGGGGGATGTCACTGTGGTGAAAAAACGACAGAGCTTTCATTGTGTCCCACAGCGCGTTTTCATTTAGCAGGGTTGTCACGGCTTGAAACAAATGCTTGGTATGGGGCCCATACTCCTCTTTTAAGTTCTGTATTTCCTTGTCATGGCTGAAATCGCGCAAGAGACAATATTCTTTGTAAAGCAAGCGCGATTTTTTGCAGTACGCTCTAACAGCAATTAATCCCAATGGAGAGCCGCCTAAATCCGTAACTACCTGCTCTGCCGCAACCTTCTCAGTTTCAGAAGCGTTTTGAGCAAGAGCTAAAAGCTTCAATCCTTCTTTCATTGTCAACCCATCAACCCGAAATCTTTTACAAGTAGAAAGATGTGGCAGGTCACACCTTTCTTTAGACCTTGAAGTGATTACCAGATGAGCACATTCAGCAAACGTTTGCTCAGTAAACGAGTACATCAAATCCCTTAATATCGCCAGATGGTTTACCCGAGGGTCTTCTATAATGATTAGAACTGGAACAGCTGCTCTTGCTATTAGTTCTACACATTCAATTGTTCTACCATGTTTGAGTTGTTTCACAGCATTGTCGCAAGTAATCTTTTTGTGAATAAGACTGGATTCCCACATTCGTTTCAGCAAACTTTTTAAGGACTCATCTATGTCTTCGTTACTGTCGACACATTCGATAAGGTACTTAATAACAACAGGTTTATCGTTGTTGAACGGAAATTCGGAAGCAAGTTTACGAATAATGGCTGATTTTCCAGATCCTGGAAATCCATAAAGATGAAGAAGTGAAGCTTGGTCTGCTAAAGCCTTCTTGATGTCAACAAAAAGTTCGCGTTCAACGAAATCTCTTGTAGGTTGCCGAAAGTTGTTGATCGATTCTAAATTACAAACATAAATTTTATGACAGGAGCTTTTTTTATGGTTGATGCTGAGCATGAAAGAATTATTTTACCTGGTTCTGTAACTTGCTGGGCAGGGTATTTGACAACTAATTTTTTAATTGTCGATCCAACTATGTTGACATTTGGACTTTGCATGTCTCAATTTATATCGATGTACCTGTAAGTAAGGAATAATACCCTGTTGACGATTTGCTATTAAGCAACTAGGATGCATACAAAACGATTACAAACTAATCTAAAGAAACTCATCAACAATTACAGTCGTACACTCTAATATTTGCGTAGACACCCAGGTTTCATGCACTGATTTTATTCAAGGAACTTGATTGAAAATCAAAACAGAGTAGTTGAACGTGCAGGCCTACGTAATTACCAAGTACGCTCATGATTTTGCTGGGACCAATAACAAGTTCTTCTTGTAGAGCAGAGGTGTTAAACTGATTGTCACCGAGGACCATATCAGCAATATGTTTGGTTTTTAAAACTCTTTACATCCCGCATTTGCCACGATTGGAACCGGCACTTTTTCGGTTATAACTCGCTAGCCGCTATAGCTAGAAAGCTGTTCAAACCCTCTACGGATGCGGCACGTATTCTCGTTTGGATTTAAAAAAATTTTTTGATTTGAGTTAGGGGTTCTCCTGGAAGGAGCTCCCAAAGTGGGGGTGTTTTTAAATATTTGACCAACTTTGACTGGGTCTGGACGCCAATCCAATGAGCCAAAATTTTTGCTCAAATTTGCTCAGAAACTAGGTGATCTTCCGCGTTTATAGAGCCCTGGATTGACCTTCTAGCATGTCTGGAACCAAAGTTATGGCCCAAAAACCCCGTTTTAACCAAAAATCAGCAAATTGCAGAATATGTATTAGTCTCCCACTGGCGTCATTTCGATTTTCGATAACTCGCCGTTAAAATATGCTAGCGAGCTATTCGAACCCTCGAAAGACTCTTGAAGTCTTGTAGTTTAAACTGTAAAAAAATTTTGAGACTTGGGTTCGGGGTTTTCTGTGGGTGTCGTTAGAAAAAGGGTAAGTTTGGCTTTTTTTGGTTGTTCTTTTATGACGTCTTCACCGGGAAAATGGGCCGAAATTGTGGCTCAAAGTTTTGTTGTATTCTAGGCTGGATTATGAAGCTATAGAGGCCTAGATAGACTTCCTAGCGTTTCTGGTGCCCAAGTTAGGGCCAGAATACCCAAATCATCGAGGACGTGCTTGAGTAAGTTCAGGGGTTTTCCCTAATTAATTTCTGCTTATTTTGCCATAACTTTTCAACCAGAAATGCTAGGAAATTTTCATCAAACCCTCTAAAGACTCGTATCGCAGAATCCTAAAAACTTCGAGTAACAAAATCTGATGGATTGTTCGACTCCCAGGATATGACGTCATTATCCAAATGTAAACAAATATGCATAAACATCCTCTCATTTTGTAAACATCAACAGAAAACCCAAGATCTCAAGCTGAAAATTTTTTTTCCAGTCCAAACTACTAGTTTTCACGAGTCTTAAGAGGGTTTGAACAGCTCTCTAGCCTATTCTATCGGCGACTTATGGCCATATACAAAAGGGGTGTTATTCCATCCTGGTTGCTATTTTTAGGGGTAGAAATTTTGACCACTTTTTGGTTTTTGTGGCATAATATTTGATCCAGACATGCTAGAACGCAAATCAAAGGCTCTAAAAACTCATACGATAGCCTAGTTTCTAACAAATACTTGGGCCAAAATGTTGGGCCATTCGATTGGCGTCCTGGGCCTGGTAAAGTAGGCCATGAAAACGCTGAAACAACCCCACTTGTGACGTCCCCCCAAGAGAGCCGCAAATCCAAAGCTAACATGTTTTTTTTTAACTCGGAACTAAAAGACTTGCTGAATCCGTAGAGGGTTTGAACATCTCTCTAGCTGCAGCAGCTGTCGACTTATTGCCAAAAGAGTGCAAGGCACTATAGTGGCTCGCGCGGGACGTAAAGGGTCTTGGACGCTTTATCAAGAAATATTCTCAAAAACCCAGAGAAAACAGCTCTAGCAAAGCATGCAGCCAAAAGTGGCCATGCTTTCAATTGGGATTATGCTCATGTTCTGCACCGTGTAAATAGTTACCATAAACACATCTTTTTAGAATTTTTATATATTAATTTAAAAAGTAACGCCGTGAATGATAAAAGAGCAAATTTCCCGACTATTTATTACAACGTTTTAAAACATGAGTGAAGCTTATCCGTTATATACCTGACTTTGAGTTTGTTTTCCTATTGACCGCCTTTGTGCCTGTAGATTCACCAACTCTCACAACACAGTTTTACACATTTGTTCGCTATTTTTCACACATATTTTTCTCTGTTTCACTCCATAGCTTATGATATTTAACCAGTTTTTTTTTTCACTTTCCTATGTAGGTACTGACCTGTTTTATTTGTTATACTTCATCATCTCTCAACGTATTTTTTAACACCGTGAAACAATTTCCCTGAGTGAAGCTTATCCGTTATCGGACTTTGAGTTTGTCTTCTTATTGACCGCCTTTGTGCCTGTAGATTTGCCAACTCTCACCATGCAGTTTTACACATTATTGGTTCGCTATTTTACACTTGTTCTTTGTTTTACCATATACCTTTACGCTATTTAACCGGTTTCTTATACATTCCAATGTAGGCTTTGCCCTGTTTTGTTGTGTTATTGCGCTTCATCATTTTCCAACG
>JGI24159J19872_10004923_pt1 | contig 17146 bp, 9 predicted proteins | sample Ectturendosymbi4_FD_19872 | JGI IMG/M metagenome (IMG submission 19872) | reverse complement strand
AGAAGGACCGATATTGAATTATTTCTTGTATATTTGTAGAAAAAACTCTGCGCTCGTGGCGTGCGCAGCTTGTCAGTATCCACATCAGTGGTGTCTAACGCGTCTGACGCCTTTGATTTGGTGCGTTGAAATTTAGACATTGGCAAGGCTGCAAGTGCCGTATGTACGACGTCACAACGTTGGTGACGTCACAACCATTTGACTCCGACCAGCTAATCAGTTTGCTGGCTGCATGGAAACACTTCGTGGGGAACACGTGACCCTCGGGCCGCATGTTTTGACCTCGCTGGCTTGTCTTGGAAAAAAATGTTGCACCATTACCTAACTTGGTCGCTAGCGACCCCATACGTTTTTTAACGAAAAATTTAACTTTTTTTGTAAATTTCACCAACGGAAAAACTTAGTGTTTATGAAAGCAATACCAACGAGTAACTTGAGGAAAACATGGAGTGTCAAAGTAGTGAACCATTTGATATGGGTAATACGCACTTGCAAAATTTCGCTCGGGTCGCTAGCGACCCACATAGGCGTTTAAGGCGAAAAAGATGAAAGAACTGATTGATTGTAACTAATCATTGAACTGCGATCAGATGAAAATTCGGCCAATTCTTCTTCTTGCGCGTCCTGGCAAGTCAGTTCTTGCAACAACAAAAGTGTTGAAAGTCCAATCAAAAACCTCATTCAAAATCCAAAAAAGTCCAGAAAGCAATTCCGAATGTTGTTGAACGTCGGGAAAATCAACCCTTTATTAAGTTTATTCTTATTCTTTGTCAAATCTTCACGGACCTCCGGTACAGTCGTCACGGACCCCAGTTTGGGAGACCCTGTAATAGAGGATCGAGCAACTGATGCTAACAGCGCAGTAACAGCGCCACCCAACGGATCTAAACAACGGAGCTGCTAACGACGGAAAGGCTGAAGGCAAGATCACAGAAGTGCTGGCCCTTCAGTGACAAAAGCACTTCCGGTCTGTTTCAAATTATTCTGCTTGACTCACTTCGAAAAAACCTACGTTTCGTTTTTTACGAAAAGGTTGAAGAAAAACCATTATTATCGCGTCATAAAAAAACAAAAAAAAACAGGCCAGGCCGCGTAGCGAATCTCACCGAAAATTCCTGCACAGGTTGGAGTAGACTCTCTGCACAGTGGCGGCAATCGCGATCTCGCTGCCGTGATGAACGCGTTCCAAAGCTTCCAGCAAGCTCTCGCAGGTCACGTGACGACCGACGCAGTTCATGTCTGAGTTCTGTGGATGGATGCTGAGTTCAGGCGAGCTCCATCGCAAGTGAACAAATGAAGAGCTGCAGTGATTTGTTTCACACGATCACGAGTGGAGATGGTTGGAAGAGCGACGGGAATTTTCGTAAATGCAGTGCGTGGTTGAACGCATTGTAAGATGCTGCCACGCATGGGCGTCGGAAGGTTTTTTTCCAGGGGAAGGAATTATGGATTTTTCCAGAAGCAACCAAGGGTTTTTCCAGGGGGCTTAAAAATGGTGAAATTTTATTTTACCCACTCGAAACTGTAAGAAAACAGCCTTTTCATGCTAAAAATTTAATCGGGCAATGTCAAGTTTCAAAATCCAGGGAGGCACATCCCCCTGCCCCCTGTTCCGACGCCCATGCTGCCACGTAAAGTGACCACAGGTTTCTCACCAAGCGTCGCTGGGAAATTGCAAGGGCTGCTATATCATACGGGCATGAACGACGTCTACCTATTTGTAAAAATAAAGCTTCTGCGACAGAAAACAACTTTAATGGTCATTGTCAAAATTTCGCCCAGCAGTCAGCTTGCCACACACTGGAGGCACACTGTGTTTCTCCCGTTTGATTTACTGCACCACGATCTTAGCAACGCAACTTAAAAGACACCGCAGTGATTCAAAGCAGCGCTTCTTCGGTTACCAAGACATTTGTAAAAAAATATTTGGTTTCAGCAAACTTTATTGCAACCCAACAGACCTGCGATTCTTCTCCGTCCGTCTCTGTAGCCGATTTTTCCTTCACTTTGATGTGATCGACGCAAAGCAACACGGGATATACGTGCTCCTCAAGTTCCATAGTTTTCCTGAAAACCAAGATGGCGGTCAGTCTGAGAAGAAAATGGCGGCGACGACAAGCGCCACATTATGACTTTGGGTCGCAGAAACAATCAAAACCCAATCTATACTCACAAGTTTACGAGGACACAAGTTAAAATTTTTTTTTCATTTTTTACTTTTAGAACCGGCCGGGTTCATTCTCCAAACAATCGGAAAAGTTAGATACGAGTTCGTTTTTAAGTAATCACAGACGTTCCGACTCGATTTATGTGCAGTTTGACAAGAGTGAGACGCCATGTCGATCTTACGAGGAAAAATCTCATTTGATAAAAACAAAACTTTTTGAATTGCTAAAGAAGAACACTGAAAAATTTGTAGTGATTGCTTGCTTGAATCTGTCGACTTCTGTATTTCTCAATTTTTACAAAAAAATTACACATTTTCGCTGCATTAACAAATTATTTTAACAAAACCGTTCACGGGTATCAAATCAACTCCGTAGTTCCAGAAATACGCTGAGGCTAAACCCCTGGCAACCATAAAACGTACAAGGTTTTACACTTATCTGTTGCAATAGTAACGTAAGTACTAAAAAAACGCTGACAACCGCCATGCTTTAAACAATAATTTTAAAACCACATCTGATCTGTTTGCATGAAAAACCCCTTTGCGCGAGATTTTCAGGGTATTTAAGTTTGTTCCACAGCACACTCTAAAATCACAGACGCATGCGTTACAGCTGAGTTCCAGACCAGCAGAGCCATTGTCACAGAGGTCGACGACTGAAATACGCACAGCACCCGTTGTCTACCTAAAGAACAATTCATCAAAACCTAATTGTAGAAAAAAGCGAGAAAAGTGATAATACACAAATGAGCCAACACTTAAAGCGACACTGAAATCAATTATTGTCATTGTCCAGCGTACCACGGAGGATATATTGTGAACTCGGATGTCAGAGTCAGCCCGTGCTCGGTTACCACGTCGTGATGCAGCAGCAGCGTGAAGAAGTCGCTGGAGCTCTGCAGTTGTTTGCCTCGTCTTAAAACCTGAAACAACAGTACGCGGAGTTTTATGACGAACCGGAGAACGGTGGAAATCCATCAATGCATCTTCAATGTTTATCATTTAACACCTGCTCTGTAATGCGCTGTGATGACTGACCATTTTTTGTGTTTCTTGTGTTATTCGATTACCCTTGTGATATGGACCATGATTCTTGACTCAAAATCACTATTATTGACTACGTTTTATACACTTTCAATGATCACGTTTTTGAAGTCAAATATCAATGCAATGCGTTTTCAAATTCTTCGTTAAAAAAAGATACTCAAGGCAACAACAACGATCTTACTCTGCACTCCATGACGTGCAAAGCACCTTCTCTGTGATGGGAAAGTACCTTCAGTTGCATGCAGCACTGAAAAGCTGAAAAGCAATGAAGATGTCAAAACAAATTCACACAGCCCCTATTTGACCAAGACAAAACAGGATGTCATATTGTTGTTGCTTTACTGCATACAGGAAAATATTTCTAAAAGTAAGAGGAAAATAACGCCTACTGCTCAAAAACCAAGTCTTTCAAATGGAATTAAATGCGAAAGACGGTAGATTTACGTCCGTCCCACCCTGCTTGTCGCTGCATCTAGCTTCTTTGACCTGATGTTCGAACAAAACTTTTTCGGTCTTTTGCTGTCGCAACACGTGCTGAAGCTGTTCGGCAAGACCGTCTCTGCGCACAAGACCAACACTTAGCTTCAGCTTACTACAAAACAAATGCTGACAAGCAACAAACGCAACTCAATCGACGGAGTTTCTCACTTGGGGCCAAATGCACAAAAAACGCAAAAACACCAAACGTACTTCACGAATTTTACTTTCTTGGATGAGTCGTAGTTGACCGTGGACAACGTCACCGTGGCGTCGAGAGCGCTGGCATGGCCGCTCTCGGAGCCAAGCTTGTCCATCAGGGTCTCGATCCACGCAGACCCAGTGACTCTGTCTGCGTCTGTGCGCTCGCACGAAAAATCGCACGAAGCGGCTTCGTCGGTGCACTGAGAGCTGGACGGAGCGTCCGAAATAGAATTTTCCGGATTTTCGAAATCCTATCAACGGCAGGCAGCACGATGTGTGAAATAAATACGTTCAAGCTGCCTGCACGACACGCACGAGATGAATCCCTGCTTTCACTGCTTGCTAGCCTTTAACGTGCTCGAAAAGAATTCGCAGCTGCTCGACCGCAAGTTAGATGAGGCACGCTAATGAACTCGTTGACACGCTTTTATATCAACGAAAGTCTGAATTTGTTTGAGGAACGCTGACATTGGCTTTACAGCAACGTTCGTATTTCTAAACAACATTTTTACGAATGCAACCTTAATTGAACAATATACAACAGATGCAACAGACAACGATACACAGATCGTTTGCGCCAAAAGAATGGCGCAGAAAGCTGCTTGAAAAATGCTGGAAAGTTAAACCGAGATTTGGGTTAAACAATACAACCACCGCAAAAATAGGCTCAATTTGTAGAGTGGTCACGTGACCGGAATGTCCCAAGAAAAGTTGACGAGGTTAAGTCCGCCTGGCTACACCCACGGGAACACTTTCCAGACGACGACCCAGGACCATGATGGCGTGATCACATCTCCGACCTGACTGGGTCGTGCCTTGCTGTGGCCGCTAAAGAAACATCAAAGGTTTCTGAAACCGTGAAGTATGTTGGGGTTGCTGCTCCCCTAATCCTTCCGAGAGGAAATGCGGGTTTCGACTTGAATGAATCGGGAGAAAGTGTTAAGACAGTGAACGTTTGAAACAGAAGCAAACGCGCAGCTGGACTGGATCCTCACCTGAGATAACGGATAACAGTCTTCAGCACGCTGAGTGCAAAACGACTCGATGTCTGCTTGCGACTGGAACTGACTAGCTTGGATCAGAGACTTGCTGCGGTTGGATTCATCGTCACTGTCCACCTGCAAAACCAATGTACGAAAAAGTGAACGCTTGTTCTTTATATTTCTTTCACCTTTGCATGTTCAGCTAAAAAAGTGCTGCCAATCCGGTATTCTCAGTGAGGAACATCGCGGGAGATTTTTTCAAGGATGTAAAAATCGTCTTTTCAAGTTTAATAATGTTTTTACAAAATTCTACGAAACAAATAACAGGATTCCTACGCAATTTTTAATAATATAAATTTCCAGACTTTTTCAAGACCTTTTCCAGACATTTTCCGGGCTTTTTCCACCTAACATTTCCGCATGACCTACCCAGGTCAAATACAGGCACTATAATATTTAACATGACAAAGTTAAACTATGTCAATCTTGATTGAAATATTATGAAAATGCATGTTAAAAGATCAAGTCTGGAAATTATTTTCTTTTACGCCAAAAAATTTTTTTTCCAGACTTTTCCAGACTGGAAAAGGACAGAACTTTTTTCCATACTTTTCAAGACTGCTCATGAGCACGCTGGAATAAGCAAACGACGTTCAAGATAATTTCATCCAGCATAAACGATCCAGGATCTAAAACGTACCCTTTCTGATGTATATCTTAGCAGTAAAATCAAACGACTGCAGCCAAGATTACAAGGAACGTGATAAATGGATATGCTAAAAATTTGGATGCGCTCCACTGCCCATACCCAGTTTTGCTTTGGCCCTTTCACTTACACACAGTTATTTTATAAAAAAGTTTCAAACACGAAACATTAAAAAATAATTCCTGTTTAACCCTGTAAAGTAACAAGCAAATCACACAAACGTTTCACAGTGCCACACAGTTTGACGTAAATGTGCGTCCTGGAACTAACGGATGTGAAATGATTTTTAAGCGATTTTTCTGACAATAGCGCAATGGAAGAACCTGAAATTTTACCGGTAATAACAACCGCAGACTTCGAGAAGATGAGATTAATCACAACATAGAGGGCTTTAGCAATATTTAGACAATAAACAGCTGGACATTGTCTACACACCAACGGTAATGCTAATGGGGTAGTATCTATGTCAGTCTTACGAATGCTGGTCTCGTCGTGTACGCTGATTGAAAAATGGCTGACATCGGCAAAAAAGGAACTGACAGAACGGTCTGAAAAGCATTGTAAAACCACAAGTTCAGAAAATAGGGCAGCAAAACTAAATTGAACAAGAAGCTTGCAAATGCATGGACAAATAAATGAAGAGTTTTACATAAACATAAACACTATTCGTCCTATTTTTAAGTTTCGCTAATACAAGGCTACGGCAGTTGAATCTTTTTCCATTGATTGATAAAAAGGAATGATTTCCCAAATTTTTTCGAATTCATTAATTTAAGCCACACAACATAAAACAATTGTAGGTAATACGCGACGTGAACAAGCCTGGAAACAGCTGAAAAAGCGGCGCAAGCTTAAATCAACAACTCTTGAAACCGGCCCACCTGGCGTGATTGGGCTTATTGAAAGCAACGACGGTCTTCGCGGTCTTTTACGAACAGTAGAAAAACGGTTTTGGGTCAGTATAGGACTACCTGGAGAAACACACGTATGATCGGTGCAAACGAGTTTTAATGACACGCCAGTGCACATTGCTCATCCATTCCTCAACATATGGCGGTTTTGTAAAATCGAAATCGTAGAATAAGTGACTATAATGCAATAAAACGCAAGGCTACTGCAAGGCGCAATGTGAGCACCTGAAGGAGCATTCTTGACTAAACTTCCCAAAGTTTCGCCGCCAGTCTTCCTCATTCTGTGAATCACAGGACTTAAAGACAAATCTGAAAAAAAGAAAAGATTGATGCAAAATTGGAAAACGAATCTTGCGATGTGAAACAAGTTTTATTGTTAAAAAAGCAATAGTAGGAACGTTGAGAACCGACTGTTAATCTTCAAGCACGAATGAGAGACATCTGACAGGAATACTAAACTTTTGTGACAACAAATGCCGCGCATTCTAAAGTCTGTACACGGCCGATTTTTGCCGGAAATTTACAATGAAATCTTCCAGTACCTTCTTGGTATAAGTTAAAATTTGAATATACCGCCGAAAACCAGAAAATTCTATCAATCTTTTGACATTCTATCAATTTTCTGCTTACGTCCACGCATTAGCAAACACACAACATTCAACGGAGCTTATTTTTGTGCTGGTTTCTGGCCAATATTGCTCTGTCCACAATGGGTCACGAACAAGTTTCCGATCTGAGTCCACATCAATTAGTAAATGCTTATATACACGCAACAAGATGTTGCTTAGTTATACCATTCTGTTTCTTCTGGTTCGCTTTTATTGCATTTTCATTAAACTTTTCATCTTCATCACTTGAAGTCCAGCTAATAGTGTTGTCTTGTGACACTGGTGCTTGATACCGAAGACCTAAATACCATAGCATAGTACTAAAGTCTGCAAGTTTGTTTTTATTTGTAGGAAAGTGCTGTGTGCCACTAAGACAACATATTCCATTGGAAAAATGAACGGCAGAATTAAAAGAACAAGATAAAAGTTCAACAAGGTTACAACTTTGCAATTTATGAATTTTTTATCTCCTTTGGTCCTTTATATTTCTTTTACCATCGTTGTTTCATTTCTCTGCTTTAGTGAGCTTTCATTAGACTTCATTTCTCTGATCTTACATTTTTTTTAATTAAGAAAGAAAATTTTTGTGTAGCTTTCTTCTGTACCACCAGTTACAGTGTGATGAGTGGGCTGCGAGCACCATTTCCTTATACACTGCGTTATATAGCCTATGTACTCGTGACATTGTTGGGGTTTTCGGTGCTCCTGCAATCATTCAGCACCCCCCACAGTGATTCGGCACCCGGGGGATTGTACCCACCTTGTACCCACATCGTTACATCGCTGGCTGCGTGTTTAACAAGTACGGGCTACACGGTTACATCCATAGTGAAAGCTGCAGTATAGTGGCAAGTCACTGATAACAACATAGCATGTGAAACCTTTTTTGTAAATATCGATTAACACCAAGAAAGAAGCCAAAAAGGCAGTAACTACTGTATTTCCATTCTCTGGCATGACACGGCCTGGTATCAATCCCAGTGAAATAACTTGTAAAGTGCTAGATGTATGACTTTAACAAGCAGACAGCTTTTTCAAAACTGCCATCTAGCAAATGCATCAATACTTGTTTTGTTCCTGCGAACAAACCTATGCTCAATCAAAATTTAGTGAATAGAAATTTTTCGTGGTAAGTTTTCAGCAAATGTGGCAATGAAAGAAATCAGAAACAAGCCTTGCACACATCAACAAATCATCAGCATAACACTGTTTGTATCATTCCGAAACTTAAAAAGCTGACATTCACAAATAAAATACTTCATCAAAACAGCCATGATCAGAAAAGAAACTTGCACTTTAGAAAACTGATTTCACGTTTACTTACACATTTGGAACAAAATGTCCATAGAAAATTGTGTGTTTTGATAAACTCCAAACATTGTTTTATTCATGCAACATTTGATTCAAATTCCAGCATGCTGAAAACGCACAACATCTGAAAAAACATTTTTGCCTTTTTATGAGGAATGATTGAACGCACTTGTTTTATCCTATACCAAGTGGACAAACTGTGAGCCATATGTGACTTGCCAACATGTTTTGCGCGCCTCTTCTAGCTGAATAGCAATATCTCAAACTGATAGTGGGTTGTTGCCTCATATTTGATGTTTGTTTCATTTATCAATGTGCTTACACGAACTTGTAATGTTAGTTGCCAAAGAGTCTATGTGATTTGATTTAGGTCATTTTATGTGAAACTTGCATTCTTTAACGAACTGTATTTGACACTACAAACTGATTTTGTGGCTTGCAGGTGTTTTTGGTTTTCTGCCGATAAGTCTTCTATTGAACAAGTTTGCCCATCCCTGTTGTATACTATAATCAAGTACAACAGCTACAATTGCTTGCAAATATGCAGGATTGTGTGAAGAATCTATAAAGAGTGAAAAGTTAATTTGCTTTTGTCCTTTAAAACACAGAATGTTTGTTTTGCATAAAAAAATTTATTGTGTGCATAGAGCAGATACAATTAAAACTCCCACAGCCTATGTTTTTAGCATATTGTTTTATTGCCTAACTTCTTCAGCATTCAAGAACCATTTGTTGAAACATAAGTTCTGATTTATTATTATTAATAAGGGAGTAATCTTATTTCTGTTGATACTAGTTCCTGCATATTATATATAGTGCTTACAAATCACCTGGGATAGGATTGATTGAACCTACAACTGCTGAAACAAAGCAATACCTACTATAAAAATAAAAAACATATTCTTTGAATGTGCTAAACCTCTTGGTAACATAATGATCATAAACAGTAAAGTTCATTGCCGTTTTGTCATTCCATACGTTTTGTCTTTCAAGAAAATAGCTAAGGGCTTATTTCTTCATTTGAGTAATAAATGGTATAGACACATTTATATGTGCACAACCTATATGTGCAAATCCTTTAGTACTGTACATGTGTAATACACTCACCAAAATTTAAATCTTGGTTCTGCTAGATCTGGGCTTAGCTGAGTGCTGTAACACATGCCTCTCAAGTTGATCAAAGCTTTATGCCGCACCACAGACTTGAAAAACAGTGCTTCTAGCTTTTCTGGATGAAAACAGGAACTTAGGGCTTTCCATTTTGTGCTTGAAATTTATGAACAAAGGCAAAGTAAAAATATACACATGGTGTTGCCAATGGCTTGCCATCATTGTAACAATCACAGAAAATGTAGCCACATGGCCCCAGGTAAGCACCGATGGCCTGCAGACCACAAACTATGTGACATCCTTCTTCATGGAAAACCAATAAAAGGAAACTTGAATTCTATCACTTAAGAATATCCTTATATAAATTTATCCCAATAACACCAGGAAGAGCTTGTGAACAGTCCACAATTACCATTCTTCAGGTAGAACAAATGGTTAAACGCCAGGATTGATGCTACACAAAGTTGAAAGAAGATAGTAAACACCAGGAAAGTATTTATAGCTGTTAAATAAATGATTGAAACAACCAAATGGAGCCACATTGTTGTAGAGCAAGAGTAATAATCCTTAAATAAATCCAAACTGCTAACTGTTTGTCAAAAAATGTGGTGAACCTAGTCCAACATTTCTGTAATAACTACAACATACAATAGTTCCACTAGTGACTTCAGCATAACACATTTACTTAGTTTTGAGTTCAACAACAGTAAAATACTTTGTTTCATGTATTTTACATTTCAGTGTGTATTCTGTAGACTTTGAAGCAGGTACATACACATGGTCTTGTATTAAATGGTCGAGTACAGTTTATAAAACGGCCTATCACTTGTTACAATATATTTCCAAAAATGTAAGACCTGACTGCATTAGATGATCATTCAAAATCACTAAGATATTTGCATTTGAAAGAACCCACAAGCATTTGCTTTGAAGTGGTGTGCATCTTCATCTACAGTTTTATCTGGCCACTTCAAGTGTGAAATGCTGGTGGTTATAAATACACAAGAGTGAATAAACAGCATGTAAACCATGATACATGCAAACATTGCTAACACGGGTGAACTTAATGTGACCTTTGACCTTAACAGAAAAATTTCTACCCATTTGTAAAATCAGGCAACAAACTACTCGACAGCAGTATTTAATCAAACCAACAACAACCAAATAAACAAGCAAATTTCCAAACCCGCATGAATCAAGCAAGAACCTGACAATTAGGCAAAGAGATATAGAACAAAGTTTTACAAAAAAGTGACAACAAAAACAAGCTACAGTGAACTCCAAACAAACATGAAAATTACATGTGAAAAGAAATGTCATCAAAGGACTATTTAACATTGCCCTCTATACACGACGATTGCTAAATATCAAAATTAAAAGAATATTTTTAAAGCTCACATAAAAAATAATATCTCTATGCAAGGAGTAGAAGCCAATTAAAAAAAAAACATGTTGCAATTACATGGGTAACACTGCAACTGTAAAGAAAGACAACATGAAAATTCACAACAGCAACTAAAGAACTGAGTTTTAATAATGCAGTTGACAAAAAGTAGAGTGCCTTCTTCATAGAACTTATAACAACAAAGTTATTCTCTAACAGAACTTGGTGAACAACGAACCAGTGATTAAGGTTTACGATAGCTTCATCTTGTGAACATTTAAAAGCAAACATAATGAGGTTATGCACAACTCTAGAAACAAAGCATACAAAGACCAGATGTAACTTTTGCAATTAATTTGGGATATGAAGAGAGAAATAATTAATTTAAATGAGTTAATTTTTTTTAATTAAGCACAAATTTACAAGCATGGTTCACAAACATGTGAGTATGGGGCTAAATTCACTCTAACCAACATTTAATAGTCTGAAGAAGTGATCCAGTCAAGTCATACTTTGTTATAGTGATCTCAAAGAGCAAAACTGTTGCAGTAAACACAGAAAAAAATGCAAAATTTCATGTTTTCTGAACATAGAAACATTCTAACATTTTCTGCTTTGCTAACATTTGGTTTATATTATGCAGATGCTAGTGCCTGATGAGCATATATATGAATAGAACCTTTGTTGCACTCAGTTCAAGTTATGCTTTTCAAAACACCTAGTGATACTGTTGCGATCAGAAATCCTGAGCGGCATGTGCGCAAAGCTTCGCACTGTGGCAGCAAGCAACAATGGAGATCACCCGACGAGGTCACTCTGTTATTGCTTGTTCGTGCCAAATGTATATACTTTTGTTCTTCATGCACATCCCGTTCGTGGTGAATCACACAATCAACGCAACACCACCGGAGACGTTGCAACAACATCCTCTCCTTTTTACAACGAACCACACCGATCGCACATTCTTTCTGTGAAGGCTGAACTCGGCACGACTTCCACATCCTGGTCACAGCACCATTTTGTTGCAATCGGAAATCCTGAGCAGCATGTGCGCAAAGCTTCGCACTGTGGCAGCAAGCAACAATGGAGATCACCTGACGAAGTCACTCTGTTATTGCTTGTTCGCGCCACATATATATAGTTTTGTTCTTCACGCACATCCCGTTNGTGGTGTATCACACAATCAACGCAACACCACCGGAGAGGCTGCAACAATACCTTTTAAAAATCTTTAGCACTTTGGCGTCCGGCCCCTTTTGAGGATTCTCGCTCCAAAACAACCAGATCGCACGTGGCTTTGCGCACGCGTAACTCGGGCGCCGAAAATGGAAGAAAGCTGTTCAAAGGCTCAAAAGACGTGGGAAGTCTTCGAGTCTGCACTCGAAAAAAATTTTTTGGTTGGGGTACGGATTTTTTGTGAGCAACGTCATAAGTGGAAGACTTTTAGGCCACCTTGGCCCACTTCACCTGGCCCTGGGCGCAAACCGTTAGATGGTAGTTTTTGGCTGAAGTTTTTATTGGAAACCAGGCTACAATGCGAGTCTTTTGATACTTTGGATGACCTTCTGGGGTTTCAGGTTCAAAAGTTATGATCTAAACTAATAAAAATGTTTGACTAATTAACTGATTAGATAATAAATTAATTTGTTTATTTTAGATCATAACTTTTTGAACCAGGCTCAAAAGACTCGGACTCGAGCCTAGCTTCCAATGAAAACTTCAGCGAAATACTTTGGCCTAGCGGTTAGGCCCTAGGCCAGGTAACATGAGCCAAAATGACCCAAAAGCTACTTCACTTATGGTATGACTCACAAAAAATCTGCAACCCACAACAAATAAATTTTTTTCGAGTGCAGACTAGAAGACTGGCCGATCCATTTGAGCGCTTGAACAGCTCTCTAGTGCAATCGGTGGAGGAGCTATGGCATTGGTAAGGCAACCAAAACTACTGGTTTTAGGCCGAAATCTAGGTACGATATATTCGTAGACTGGCTCTCAAAGTGTTAATGTCTATTTATTATATAAATTACCTTTCTTCCGAATGACAAGAGACTTTGATACCTAGTGAATTTTGTTGCTTTCCGTTATCTCCCACTATAACTTGTGGATATAGGCTCATGTCAACTCAGTGCTATCAGTGCTGCTTGGTGTGCAAACGTTTTCTTTAAACCTAGAGTTTGTGATAAATAAACAAATCAAAAACAGAAACTGCAAACTGGTGCAATGCATATTTTATTGCACCCATATAACTGACATACGAGTGCAGCCTTTTCACATTTTTAATCTCGCTGCACACAAATGTACAGAATGGCGAATCTTTGCAACTGTGCTTGACAGGCATAAATGTGTGTTTTTACCGAAAATCAGGCGTTTGGGCAATGTTTTTCATTTGAAAATTGCTTAAATTTATGGTCCTAGACTGTGTTGGGAAAAATACCAAGTACTGGAATGAGATTTCAAAGTCTCTGTGGTTCAGAGGCTGTTCGAAAACATGGTTCTTTTGAGTTGGTTCATCTAAGGGCAAACCGCACCCTGCAGCAGTGACTGCGATTTTGTGTGCAATGGAAGTGCTTTGAAATGCAGCCAAATGCTAGGAAAGCAGCAAAGATTATATTGCAAATATTTATGTAAGTACACACAGACATACAGAAAGTTTAATGGTTTAATGTGTTGGCTGCTTTTGTGATATCAAGAAACGCTTCTATTGAAGTGAAACTTTTTTCAACAAGTTGGTGGCAGTAGACCCAGTCTTGTTGTTGTAAGAAGCCCGAACTGTTTCACAAATGCTTTGACATATTGGCAACTGATCAATTTACAGGCATCAAAACATGTACCATGTGTTCGGCTTTAGCCTGTTGAGAATGTCTAGCAATGTCCATTTACTGGTGATTTGAATTTCGTGCCAAAACCATCTGGTAACTGTAGATAATGTCTCAGGGAATCCAACCAGTTACCAAAGTGTTAACAATCACTCACAAGATATCTCAAGGAATAATAGATAACACAAAGTAAAGATGAAATAGTGCTGGAAGGTAAAAATATTTGTATGCAATCTGAATTCTAATTTATAGTGTTATCTGTGCATTTGCCAGAAATAACATCGTAAATAAAAAGAACCCTCAAAGTGAACGACGAAAAACTGCTGCAAGCAGTCTAGTGCTGAAAAGTGTAAAATACGTTGTTGTTTTGAGATTATTTTGTCCGATTAGCCTGGAAAACCATTTGTTTTGTTTGACAAGGTTACTATCTTTTTATGAAATAATAACATCATTTAGACTACATCCACAAACTGTAGCTGTCATTGTACAGAAGCTACGTAGTTTTACATCACGTGTACGGTAATGTAAATGGAGGGATGTGGTTGGTTCAAACAGAAGTATATTTACGTTTTGTTCATTTTTGGTTCATCATCATGGCTTTTCAATAACATTTGCAAAATAATTGTTTGATAGCTTGTATTGTTTTGTTTTCAAGGAAAAAATGTCACATATAGACTTACCCCTACTCAAGCTTTAGGATTTCTGCAAGGTATTTCATAAGATTGTTAGGACAGAGAACAGTCTGATGATGATGTGAATGAAATAGAAAATGAGGTGGAACAAGCAGCTTTGTCAGAAAAGGAATCCTCTGATTCAGATAATGACCATGCATTGGATTCTAAAGCTGCTGTTTTTCTGAGTAACATAACACTGAAGCTGAGGAAGAAGATGATGAACAGATCTTTTGGGGTAAAGATGGATAATTTTGGCAGGCTTTAGTGCCAAGTGAAGCTGTTAGTGTGAGCTTGTAGTAGCAAAATATAATGAGAATTCGACCAGGTCTTGCTGCATATGCTGCCGCTCACATCATTTAGAATAGTCCTCTCTCATTGTCCCGTTTTTTTCAACAAGCCTATGCCGAGAAACATCCAAAAATGTACTATTGTAGAAGCTCACCGAGTTTCAGGTGATCATCACTGGAAGATGTCTTTGCATGAGTTGGAGAAGTTTTTTGGTCTTATCATTGCCTGAGGGGTTATTAGTGGTCAACTTTGTCCATCCTCAGTTTGTGGAATAGGTTGTGGGATGTACCTTGTTTGGCAAAAGTATGCCTCGTAATAGATTTCCTGAGATTATGAAATACCTAAGGTTCAACTTAAAGTCTGAAAGAAGATGAAATCTATATAAAAGGATAAAATTTGTGTAGTTTCATCTTTGTGGAACCCTTTCATAGAAAATTGTTAGAAGGTATTCAGATCTAATGCTAATATTACCGTTGATGAGCACTGAGCAGCTATCCCCATGTAAAGCATGGTGCAGGTTTTTATAATGCATGGCCAATACACTGTATAAATTTGCCATAAAATTGTAGATGGCCGTTGATTTTGAAACTAAATATTTATTCAATGGTTTTCTTATGAAGGAAAAGATGAGAGCAGGAGTGGTGATGCGAGCGTGCCAATTGATATACTGATGAAACTTATGATGCCGTTGTTCAAGAATGGCCACAATGCAACCAGTGACAATTACTTCACATCCTTAGATCTTTGTTTGCGCCTGGCAAAACAAAGCTGCAGCCTTGCCGGTAAGATTCTATTGAACCCCAGTGAAATACCTAACAATCCGAAAGAAACTTGCAGCCTACATCACACCACCATTTTCAACTTATCAGATGCTGCTGTTGCTGCAGCTACTATAACTAAGTATCAGTGCAAGTAGTCAAAATCTGTAAACATACCACAGTAAGTTCATTGCACTCTAATGTCACTATTCCATCAGAGAATAACCTGAAAAAAACAAACCCGACACTGTATCTTCTTATAAGGAACTAAGGTGGAAGTCGATATTCTGGAACAAACGCCAAGATGCTACTCTGTGAAAGCTGGAAGCAAGCACTGGGGTCCTCTGTATTTTTTATAATGTAATAGACATGGCAGTCATAAATAGCTGGATTATTTACAAGCACGTTGCAATTCCAGCATAAGTTCCAGAATGTTCATACAGAGAGTGAGTGAAGAACCAACAGAGGCACTCCAAAAAAAGGCAAAAATTTTAATCAATGCAGCTGCTGCAGACCATGCTCCAACACCTAAAAAGCTCAAAACTTGTTCTAGCAAAGATTGCAGAAACGGAACAACAGATATTTGCATGATTTGCAAAAAACTGTGCATGGCAAACATCAGACTAAACAATGTAAAATATAAACCACTTAAAAGTGTGTCTTTCCCACTGGTTTTCTTTTCTTTTAACACTTGTCTTCACTTGTCTTTTTTGTTGAGCTTGATTGCTCACCAATATGATACAATCTGTAATTTTTCATCTCAATTAAATGACTGAGATTAGTGTTTTACTTACAAAAGAGCGCATTCGTCAATTGACGCACATGGTAATTCGAGGTATTTGCAATCCTGGTAATCTTAGTGTTAAAACCCTTAAAAGACTTGGCAAGTCTTCGAGTCTGCAATGAAAAAAAATTGGGGGTTTTGGGCTTCAGATTTTTTGTGAGTGACGTCATAAGTAGAGTAGTTTTAGGCTTTTTTGGCCCATTTCATCTGGCCCTAGACCCAAACCGCTATATGATAGTAATTCGCTCAAGCTTTTATTGGAAACTAGGTTAAAATACAAGTCTTTTGAAACTTTGGATGACTTGCTAGGGTTTCAGGTTCAAAAGTCATGACCTAAAAACAACAAACTTAATAATTAAGCCACTAATCAGATAATTAATTAATTTGTTGTTTTCAGATCATAACTTTTGCACCAGAAACGCTAGAAAGTCGATCAAAACCTCAAAAGACTTGCATTCTAGCCTCATATCCAATGAAAGCTTGAGTGAAAACTTCCGTCTAGCACAGTGTTTCTCAACCTTTTAAAGACACGGACTATTTTCGAACCAGTATAAACCTTCGCGGACTCAAGATAAACTAAGGCTACAAGAATGATACAAACACTAGTTTTAGAAAATTCAGTTCACTCACAAATTTCAATTAGAATCTTGTCTGGCTGAGTTTGTTTCACAAGTTTGTCGAACAAAGAGCCTGTGGTCGTCAACACCCACCTGATGTCGTCTTCTGCTTGAAGTTGGTATCGGTGCTTGGTTTAAAAATAGTTATATTGTTGAAAAACAGCTTCACAACGGTATGTAGTTGGAAAAAGAAAAAGAGCTTTTGTTATCTGCCGACACCGATCAGAGAGATTTGGTTTGGACATCCACTCAAATTTGAGTCAAACTCCACAGCTGTCGACTTTGCAGCTCAATAAGC
>JGI24159J19872_10004922_pt1 | contig 17147 bp, 7 predicted proteins | sample Ectturendosymbi4_FD_19872 | JGI IMG/M metagenome (IMG submission 19872) | reverse complement strand
CCATGCAGGGACTGAGCTGTTACAGATGTCATGGTCAACTAAGCAGGACATGCGTTCCAAACTTGTCATGTGACTACTTCAACCAATCGTGTTCAGCTAAACGCAAAATAATTTCAGCAGTTATTTTGCCTCATGAGGCAAAATAGACACAGCACACAAAATGTATGTTGTGCATCACAATACACTTTCGGATAGTTTTTAGATACGGATAATATGATTTCAACCTAAACAGGATTCGGATCGGATACGGTTATCATTTTTCAAAAACAGGATAGGATCGAATAGTAAAAATCCACTATCCGATCATCTCTGGTCGGAGTCAGCAAAATGTGATCCCGTTCATTTCTGATTAGCATATATTCACTCACCTTGCAGTTGTGTACAGGAGCCGGAGTGTACGAGTTGACTCCAGTCGGAGTTTTAACGAATTTCCAAAATAGAAGTGGAACTGGAGTTGATTTTTCACGAAAAGACGGAGCCTTAGTGGAGCCGGAGTCATTTTTTGAACATATTTTGAATAGTTTATAGCATTCAATTCGGAGTTTAAGCAAGACTCGGAGTGCAAAACATAAAAATGTTTCGGAGTCGGAGTATATTCAGCCAAAGCATGAGTGGAGTCGGAATCAAAATTTTAGACTCCGTACACCACTGCCACCTTGTTGCATTTTTGCATACGTCTCGTCACGGTCCCGTATGTTATTAAATGACGTGTTTGTTTATCCAACCGTATCTTCGCTTGGTTATTACTGTTGTGTATATGTTGATGGAGCCTACACTTTTTGTTTACTTATTTTACTGCAAAACAGCCTGGTTCGAACACAACAAAATCAAGTGTTCTCTGCACGTGAATGAAAGTATTGTCAGGTTTTCAGCTGGGAGACCGAATGACCCAGGTTATGTTATTCAGGCGATACCCCCATTAATGAGTGATCGAACTTTGCAGTTCAGTTGTGTCTGATTGATTGATGGCGCGTCATCATGTCACAAAAAATGCGTTCGCAATTTACCTACTGTAATGTAGACTTGAACAGTTTAGGAATTAGCGCCCTACTCTGCAGTAGTGTTGTAGCAAATGTTACGTGTTAACTAACATTAGTGTTAACAATGTGTCTGTAACCCTATGGTTCTGTCTTCAAAACGTAGTTGCAAAAAGTGTCTGTAACCCTGTGATTCCGCTGGCTCCAAATATGCCTTGTTGTAAAACGTTCTTTTTGTTTGTTTGTATCGACCTGCATTCTGCAGAGTGTGTGTGTCTATACTATGGTCCAACAATGGACTTTGTGTCTGGTCATAAACAAATAAATTAATGTAAATATTGGAAGGTTTAGATAAGTGTGTTTCAAAAATGGAAGTGAGAGTGACTACGAATATGCCTGTCCTGACAAAAGAGTCAGTTTGTCATTCAAACTGCGTGGATCGTGTAGTGTAATCATGGTTATGCACTACGCCTTCTAGTTCTATGCCTGTGGTTTTGGGTTCGAATCTCACCTTGCTGACTTTCCTTTTGTTTTTTTTCTTTACTTTTTTCAGGCTTAGGTTTTACGTTTACGAGTTAGTGTTACTGTTAGGTTAGGGATAAGATAGTGTTAGGTTAGGGTTAAGTTAGCTTAGGGTTAGGTTAGTGTTAGCTTAGATTAGCTTAGGGTTAAGTTAGTTTAGCTTAGGGTTAGGTTAGCATTAGGTTGGGGTTAGGTTAGCATTAGGTTAGGATTAGGGTTAGGGCTACAGTTAGGATTAAGGTTAGGGTCAAGTTTAGGGTTTATCTTTTACATCTAGCTAGTTTCTACCAAGCTTAGTTACTGCACTCTCGTCATGCGTAACTGTTACGTCACAGGTGGCATATTAATAAGTTTTCTAATTTCAAGATCCACAGGCGTATCTACTGTAGCCACTGCTTTAAAAAATAGATGCCTTTTGATCTTACTCACTTACTACAAGTAAGTAGTTAAACAGTAGGGTAAAGTTAATAGTAGCACGAAAATCTGGTGTTTTACAAGTCATTTTTAAACATATTATGTTTCAAATAGGTTTAATAAATGTACTAATCATGTACATCAAATCTAAAGTGTCAATAAGGTCAGACCACTCATGTAGATCAGCCTACAGTAGATGCGGAAATTTGATAAACAAACAAGTTTTGTGGAAAAAATTCAAATGGAAAACATGTTTTAAACAAACATTGTATTCTTTAGTTGTCCTTGAATGCTTTTACCAAATTTCAAGCAGATTCAACAAAATCTGACTGGTTTCTACATGGTTTTTTTACACCAACGATGTGTTCACAGCGTTTGACCCAGAAAACCAAAGTTCCCATTTGCCCACACAAACACCGCTATACTGCTTGGCTTGCTCCTAAAGCTCCAGATTTTTACATGCTTGCTCTTGCAACTATCTTTTAATATCTTGCCAACTTCTACAAACGTATCTTTTTCCTTTCTTATTTTTTAGATTTATAAAAGACAGTCCATGTGTGTGTTTTGTGCCAGAAAGTGTATGAAGATTTGGTGGTCGTGTGACGTCATACAGATCTATCTATGTGAACAATATACTGTACCTAATCTATTAATAATAAAGATAAACAGATATGTCGGCCAGGTCAATATATCGGGCTGATATTTGTTTTTTTTTCGACATATTAGTATTGGCCAACAGTAGGTGTTGACAAAACGCTATTACATTCCACATGCATGCAGACAGCTTGTGCAAGACAGCACAACAAACCAAGTCAAGACAGTTATCTTGTAGCAGTGATAGCAGACAGTGCATTTTCATTAACAAGCAGACAAGATGAACCATGGAGCACACATCGGCCTTCGCTGCCAAAACAAAAGCATTATCGTAAATCAGATTAATTAAAAGTCATAGCAAAATATTGAAATTGCTGCAATTTGGAAAATTTTAGCTCATAATTCCTAGTTTTTTAAGTTTTTGAAAAAAAGTTAAAGCACAGAATACACTATGTTTTTGATGATGAAGCAGAAAACATGATTCAAAAGTTTTTGAAATATTGGCTATCGGTTTATGAATGGCCGATAAATCGATATCGGCCTTAAAAAATCTATATTAGTTGATTTCTAATTAATAAGCCAACAAGCTGTAAATTTTAATGAATTGGATGAATAATTCTCAATAATTTTTGGTTAATAAAAAAAGCTGGAAACAAATAATTTTCATATTTCACTCCTGTTATCAACTAAAATCATAAATTTTTCCATTGTTTTTATGTCATTTGTACCATCCACTCACTGGCGCTCTTATCTGTATATTGAGCTGAAACATGGGTTTGATTGGGTTGTGTCAAATGAAATCAGATAGTGAAAGATTTGGATGATAGAGGATGTTTTTTGCAAACTGTTGTTAGAATTTGAAAATGCTTTTAACGTACTTATTGAGAAATAGCTAATTTAGTAAAATTTTGGTGCTTACATCCACACACTCGTGAACTGACCCTAAGTATGTAGGATTGTAGCATTAATAGAGAAGAATGGCAATTGCAAGAAAAATAGCTATCGTTTCTCCTCATAAAAGTGGCTCCACATCCTGAGGTTACACTTCAAAGTATGAAGAAAACCTGTGGCTGTCTTTATAAACAAACAAAATATTTTACAAGGACCGACAAAATATGACAATATAGCCAAACTCGAATGCATGTAAAAAATAGGAATTATGCTCAAACTGATGAAAAAGTCTTGTTATAAGCAAACTGCCATTATAGCCGAAGTCATTATTGGTGAATTCTACTGTATTTCATTCTTAGTCAAAAAACATTAAACTTTTTTATTTTGTTTACTTTGTTCTAAGTTGTAACAGTTTGTAGTTATTCAGTACAAGACAAGCAATGGATTGTTTTTATTAATCAAATTTAAAGAAACATGATTTTTGTGACTTTCGTGCAAACCCAATATGTTTTTCAACAATTGTTCATTGTTTTCTCTGTAACATCATGGCTTAAAATAATTTTTTAAAGCCACATTGTCTGTGGTCTTTAGTTTTAACTGAGCTAAATTAAGATGCACCCCACGTGTTCATTTGAGCTGATGTCACTACTTTTTACTGTAAATATGTTGTGGTACACTTTGCTTTCACCATCATGTCATAAACAATCTGAATAATCGTAGTAAGAAAAATCCTTATTATGAACGAATTATCAGCTTATTGACAGAAGGCATAGAAATGTCAGCCACAAAGTTGAAAACAAAATCACAAATATTGCAATTTTCTTTGTTTACTATAATATTCAGATGCTACATTTGACAAAAGAGCTAAACAATACTTAACAGCAGACTGCATGGTTTTCATAACATTAAGTAAACCTTTTACATATGATTTCTTAAAATCGCTCTTGATTGTTCACATAGTTATTTTTCCAAATTGCTTTGTATTTTTGTATTCCCCCATAAACAGTACTTGCCAAAGCAAAATGTACTAAGAAAATGTCTTTCGCTAATGTTTAAGCATGCTTTTTGCTTTTATGTTTATGTTTAGTATGTGTTATGTGTATAAACATAAACCACGACACTTATTTGCTATAAGTAGTTGAAGCAAAAAAAAACATTTATGATGTCCAAGTATGTTGATGAATAAGTTTGAATATGCTAATTTTAAAATTGGTTCTTTTGTTGTTGTACTTGGTGATTTTGGTTTTGGCTTATCGGTGTGTGGACTACATAAACTGGTGAGTTGCTTGTGTATGTTATTAGATTTTTTTCACCACATTTTGTTATCACTTGTTATTGGTGCCAAATGTACTTTTTGTGTAATAACCAGTAGCTACTCATGATTTTGATCTTACATGCTTTAGGGCAGGTAGGTATGTCAGGTAGTCCAAGTACATTTGCAATGATTATGCCCAACTTTTAATTGTTATATAATAAATTTTAACACTTAGTGCCAGGGGTTTTCTTGGAAAAACAGGTTAGACCAGGCAGTTTTTTAGAGTTTACCGTATTTATGCCAGTCTCATAAAACACCTTGCAATTAAAATCTAAACAAGTGCTTCAGTTGTTAATCCATTATTTCTCTTCATAGTTTTTGTATATAAATATACGAACTTCCAAAAAAAAATTACAGCTGATATCCATATGTCTACATAGCTTTGTGTCAGTTCTGTAAAAAACATTTTATACATGTATGTGGTCTGGTACTGAAAGTGTTAATGCCATCTATGTTCAAATGTGGTTTTCCAAATGTTGTAATGTGAATACTTTCTGTTTATTTTTTAGGAATGATGCATACAATGTTGCTACTGCAATTGATCCATTAAGTTTGAGTCTACAACAGTTAAGATGGCTTCTGCATTTGAGAGGTGTGAGCTACCATAAAGCTATTGAGAAGAAAGACCTTACTGATTTGGTGTCTACCTCTGGAGTTGTTACCAAGGTATGTTTCAAAATGTTCAGATATGACTTAATCTTTGCTCTTAACTGACTTTAAATGCAGGATGAAGTTGATTTTGCTGAAATGATGGATCATTCTTCACCTGATGTTACTATGTTCTCAGAAATGGAGGATTTTGATGCTTCTTTGTCAGAGTCAGAAGATGTGTGGCTTGTCCAGGTCAGAAATAGTACTGCAGTTTGTTTACATTGTATTTGTACAATAGCCATTACTGCTGTGTCAGTTTTCATGTTTTCCTGATGTCAGGCCCCTAATCATTAGTTTTGTTAAACTTTTTCAGGTGGTCCTTATCATGCCAAAATTGTAAATCTTAATACAGGGGTTCTTAAAGTTTGGCTGAATACCCCCAGGGGGTATTGCTGTTTTTTTTTCGCTGAGACACCTGGTCATTTGCCCTATAATTGTATTAAAACTCATTGTAGCAGTATTCAGTAGCCTATATTCTTGGACATTATGACCAAATTGACTTAATTTTTTTTGGTCATTTCAAAAATATTTGGTCTGTCATCGAAAAACAACTGAAAAAAAACTAGGGGTATTGAGATTAGATGTTGGGGGTATTCAACAGTATTGGAGGTAAAGTGTAAGTCCTGACTTGAGTCCTCATTGTTTCCATCCAGATTGTATAATATGCAGTGTTGTTCCATTGAATTTTTTAATATTAACACTTTCAGAGGTGGTCTAAATCAAGCGATTCATACCAAAACAGCTGGATTGCACATGGTTCGCGTGAGCATAACTCCAGCGTTGTAAGCGCTAGAGAGCTGTTCAAACACTCAAAAGACTTGGCAAGTCTTGTAGTTTGCAATGGGAAAACATTTTTGGTTGGGGTCTGCGGATTCTTTGTGAGTGACATCATAAGTGGAGGACTTTTAGGCCACCTTGGCCCACTTCACCTGGCCCTGGGCCCAAACTGTTAGATGGTAGCATTTTGCTGAAGTTTTTATTGGAACCTAGACTAAAATCCGAATCTTTTTATACTTTGGATGACGGTTCAAAAGTTATGATCTAAAGTAAACAAAATATTTGATAAATCCCATATTACTTTGTTTATTTTATATCATAACTTTTAAACCAGAAATGCTAGAGAGTCGATCAAAGGTTCAAAAGACTCAGACTCAAGCCTAGTTTCCAATGAAAACTTGAGCAAAATACTTTGGTTTAGTGGTTGGGCCCTAGGCCAAGTAACATGAACATAAATGACCCTAAAGCCTACTTCACTTACGACGTCACTCACAAAAAAATGAACCCAAAACCAAAAAAATTTTTTTTCATTGCAGACTAGAAGACTGCCGAATCTTTTGAGGGTTTGAACAGCTCTCTAGCGCAATCGGCAGAGGAGGTATGTCGTTGGTGAGGCAACCAAAAACTGCTGTTTTAGGTTGATTTGAAAGTACGAATATATTATACCCAGCCTCTCAAGGTATTTACACTCCATCGTTTGTTCTAGCAACATGTAACCCACATGAAGAAGAAGATTGGTGCTGATGAATCTGATGCAGCCTTTGCAAAGGCCTTTTTTTCACTACTCTTGTGAATCTTTCTCTACCAGTTGTTTATTTCTTACAATTTTTTTGTTACTAAAGTTTGTTGGAAAAGAGTATCCAGGTTGAAGAAATTTGACTTCTGGGGTATTGAGGAGTTAAAACTTCAAGGACCACTGTCTGAGTTGAAGTATCACACCATAGTCTATCTTTTGATTGTGACCAACTGCTTGCTGTCTGGTGGTTACATGAGTAACATAAGGTTCACAAAGAAGAGAATATTGGTAAAATGCTCATTGTAAAGATCAACAATTAAATCATTTTATATATTTTTGTATGTTTCATCTGGTTACAGCCTTCATTTAGGTCATGGCGGTAAAATTGCTGTTTGCTGACATTTTTTGTATCACATATCTGTTAACTGAAAGTATTGACAAAGCTTGCTTTTGTTCAACTATGCCGTTGAAACAAGAAAAAATAATATGTGTTGAATGTATATCTTCACAGTATTTGTTTCTGTTTGTAGTGCCAAACGTTCTTTTTCAATTTGACTGTATAGCAAGAAACTTGCTTTATGGTTTTGTTACCAGAAAAATGCTTATTTGCCTTATGACAAAAACATTGGTACAAACCTTCCACTTGGTAACTACAAACTAATGATTTTCCATTGGAAGCTCATGCGGCTTCAACAAAGTTTATTTAATATTCACCCTTGCTACCCACAGTTTGCAATATCATTATCTGTTACTTTTAATTAAACTTCATAGATTGTTTGGTAGTTTGCAGTTAAAAGAATGTTTTATAAGAATCTAGCAACTCAAAAAAGAACTAACTGTAAAAGATACAACCTCATACACAACATTTAAGGTTCTGCAAATAAGGAAATCTTGATCTTTTTTCTGGGGGTAAACCATCCACAACAAACAGTTGAACAAAGCCTTTAATTGCTAAATATAAACACTGTATGCAAATTCAGCAAGCTAAACATCTCTTTCAAAAGAGGAAAATCAGATTAACTGTATTCAAAGTTTTTAAAGACCCTTTGATTATTGAGAAGCTGAAATTTAGGTATATGTGTCATGGAATTTAATAACTTACCGTTTGTAATGAAAATGCTTTTCATATTAAGGTTATTATAAAAAGTAAAAAAACAAAAAAGAGATTTTATTGATTTTTTCAAAAAAGCCCACGTGGCCTCTTTAAAAACAGGTGTTTTAAAAACTCTGGTTGCATAACACTTTTCGTTTGATGTAACAGTTGTGAAATGTGGTGCAAAGGGTAAAATTTTTGTAAGGATAATATGACAAATTTAGAGATGACGAGTTAAGCACCCAAAAATCATTTTCTATTAAGTTGATTAAACTATGCCAATAATAGAAACTTTCAAATTCATAAATCAACCAGTATATAAGAGCACATTGAGGGCAGACAATAGTGACCTTGACAGCCACCTGGATAGAGCCACAACCAAGGCTGATAAACGAAGTAATTTGTTTCCCCTAAGTTTATGTAAAACTTTATTTTTTTGAGCAAGCTTGTTAATTTTTGTAAGATTGTCTTCTTTCAAAATGATTTTGTCATTCCCAAAAGATTTTCAAGGCAACAGCTGTGTGTTTTATTTTCAATGAAATCCAATATAACTGCACTTAAGTTTTCTGTGTCAAACTGGATCACAATACTGCAAAGTGTGAACCCTGCAGATGTGGGTTTGTCATATATACTGTAATACCTTAACAGTTTGTCCCCATTTCACCACATGCAACAACACAAGCAGCTTGCATGATCTCATGAAGGATGCACTTGCCTGTGAATCCAGTGTTTGTTGCATCAAATCACAGGCTTGTGGCCTAAAAAATTTTTAGGGCTGGCCTACTGAGTTTTAGATTAGAGCAGAGCTTCTTGTTTTGCAATAGTCTTAAATTTGTGCAATTTTGCGTGTGCACTCTCCAGTCTCCTTGCTTGGTTAGTCAGATTTCAAATAAATTTTTTACACCTACTATTTAAAGGAAAATAAAAAACGTAGAATTTAATGCAATTGCCTGCATGTACGCAAAATTGATCTTCAATTTCACAAGACCGCAAATTTGTCCCTGTAATTGGTTAAAGTGCTGAGCTATGATGTATGAAGTTTTGTTACTTTGGTGCAGGTTGTTGCTGAAACGAACGCACCAGTGATTTCTTCTTATGAATGGAACAAATTGAAAAAACGATCGCGAATGATTGGGGTACGAATTGGAGAAATTTCCTGCAAGGTTAGAAATGCAATTCTCGCCCTCCGGCGGCACCATTTCGACCTTTGTGTTCTGATCAGTGGAGTACAGAGTCTGAAGCCTCCGAAAGCCTCGGTTTCAACCCCGAAGTAGTGTTTAAGCTGCCTGCCATTGTGGTGGGTCCGCAGCTCAAGGCGACGTGCCAAAGTACTTACACCACCTACGAATTGCAATGCTATGTTGATTGTGCCCAACGTTTTGTCATTGCCAAATTCCTGCACATTTTATTTTTCAGGCCAGTCCTGTGCTGTGTGAATCCAGATCGCTCCTCACGTCACAGTTATTGCTGAATTACCATTATGACAATGGGAAACGTGGAATTCACAAAAAGCATTTTATAACCCGGCCCATCAAGTAAGTTTGGTGCATGGTATTCAGGATGGTGTTACGAATGTACTGTAGTAGGTCAATTCTTAATATAGCTTGATATTGCGAAATATGCCTGCGTTTGTTGGTAATTCAGTCTGAAGTTGGCGGTAGAGATCTAGCTGTGTGCCGTGCTTCGGAAGCGGACACGAATTTAATTAAAGAAACGTCGGATAACGCGAACCCAAACTGCGCTCTCATTACTGAATAAATTTGTTTGCCGTAACCTACTTGGTACTTCCCCGCGGCCAAGACTGCTGGATGACTAATGGTTTCGTATCAGCTGTGGTTCACTGAAAAATACTGGTTGATACATGGACCAGTCGCGCTACATTCGTTACGCACATGCTCAGTGTGAAAGAGCTTCCGCACAACTTCCGTGCAGACTTGCGTTTTCTGTAAGACTTGTGCAAGTGCGCTGTTTAACATTACAGCCTGCAGGTGCATGTCTGAACTCAGAAGCTTCACTTAACATTTGAAGGTTCAGAAGGTTGTTGAGTACAAAGATGCAATATATTTCGTTGTGCACAACATTTTAATAAAACTTTACTGAACGAAAACGCATCATGCTCTTACAGTTGCACAGATAATGTGAGTCTCAACGTAGAAAATTTTAACTTTGTTTATTCTGGCTGCATAAAAGTATCATGTCCGGGAAAAAAAGTATTGCATTATATCCAAAAACCTATTTCTGCAACTTTTAAGTTATCATTGAAGTCAGTGACATGTATAAGAATTAGCAAGGTTAAGGAACGCATCCGCATGAACAATTAATTCTAGTGGATACGATCCGTAACATTTTGGAAAAAAAGCCTAACTAACAGCTGATCTTCTCTCCTTAACGAAATTACGTGCTACTCTTTGGTTTCCATTATGGAAGCTTTTCGGCTGTTATCTTTACCAGTCATAGTTTTTGTACAAAACATTAATTTGTGATGTTAGCATAACAAAAGCGTCCAACTTCTTTCTTATGGACTGTGGTGTGCGTATGTACATCTAATTAGTAAACATATGCAAGCAGTTTGTTGGTTGGTTGAGAGAAGTGGAAGACATTAGAGAGAAATTATTTTGTTGTGCATGCAAAAAAGCATTTGTACTAACGTGTATGAGAGTTACTGCTGCCAGAAGTCAGTAAAAAGTTGGCTGCATGAAAAAGCAGTGAGTGCATCCAAGCGGAAATGATGTGGGTATTGAAAGTAGTGATGAGCAGCTATTGTGAATCTTACTATGATGTCAGTATGACTCGTTGTTTTGTTAAACCTACATATTTTGGGTGTCATTTCTTACATTTACAGTATTTTGACCAGTGCAGTATGTGAAAGCTAAAATTGCGCAACTGTTAGTTTGTGATTGTTGAACTGGATTCGATTAGTCGTTAAAAACCCTTTGACATATTATCAAAAACCCTTGAAAAGTCATTAGATTCTAGTTGTAATTCTGTATGAACCCGGAAGAATATTCTTAACCATTCAAAACGTGTGGTAATGCACCTCTAAAATTGGTCAATTCGTGAAACGGCCGAAAATGTTAACGTTTCAAGTTCCGTCCAGTCCGGTAATCGGTGTTCTTCTTTGCTTTGTTCACCTCGTGTATAACGATATCTACCCAATGTTGCGCGATAGTTCGACAACTTGCTTAGTACAGCTTTGATGAATTCTGTTACCAAGCGAGCTGTGAGTTTCTGGACTGGGACCAACGTTTTTGTGCAGACGTTAGAAACTGTTATCGGAAGGCAACAGGTGTGTTTTGAAACATGGTAATGGTTTTGCGCATACGTTTGCCTGAAATCGTTTATGGCAGTTTTTTCCGATCATTGGGCGATGTAACGCTTTTCTGGGAGCCAATTTAGCTCATAGAAAAATTACCTATAACAGGGGTGTTTTTTCGCACAAAGTATTCAAGCAAAAGATGTGGAATAATGGTATCATCAATTTTCTTTGCACTTTACCATGTGAAACCTTGGTTGTTCGCACTAATCAGTTAAACAAGTTTACCTCACAGGTAGCGTGACACATGGGCGTACGGGAAGGTGTTTTACTGGGGGGCGGAAAAAAATTAGCCCTGAAAATAACAATTTGCCGTAAAAATAAACAATTTGCCCTGAAACTAAGTTTTTTAATTTAATCCGAAAAAGCCTGAAACCTCGTGTAAATCTGTTCTATACAGTTGGATTCGTTTATAACGGCTTCGTCTGTAACGTCAAAAACAGAGTTTGCCCTGAAAGTTTTCACTGTATTGAATATATTTTTTACCATTCAGGATTTTTGAGCAACTTTGCGCTTGCCCTGACATTGTTCACTGTATTGAAATATTTTTTATTATTCAAGATTTTTGAGCAACTTACGCTTGCCCTGAATAGCAGAGTGCGTCCTGAATTCACTGTTTTGAGCAACTTGCACTTGCCCTGAAAAACAGAGTTGCCCTGAAATTTTTCAAGCCGGGGGGTGCCTCGTACGCCTACGGCATGACATTAAGACCATCTCGTCACGCAGCCAACTGTGACGAGGTGGTGAACCGAATCCTGTTTAGTGCGAATCAAATCGNGCCACCTCAGAATAAGGACTGAGAGTTTTTAAGACGTCTCACTCACATGTAACCGTTTGTCTGNTGCAGCTCCGCAGCAGCCTTCCACTGGATGTCATCGATATTTGAGGACGTATTGGACGATTTCGGGTGGCCATCGGCGGAGAGCTCGGATGAAGTTCCTGCCTCGATACAAGTTCTTTATGTGTCAACTGGTTCTGTTCTTCCTGCATTGCTGGTACCTCTGAAACTAAAATTTCAGAAGCAAGTTAAATTTGGAAAAGCGCTTTCGACCGATGCGAAGAAACTAAACAAGCTAACCCGCCTCAATGGAAAAGAGTCCAGTGCTCTCGTTTATATACGAGCACGAAAATACGACGTGTTTTACGGAGATTTTCGCGGTGAAATATTTTCATTTCCGCATCTTCACGCGCATTTAAGATTTTTAAATCCCGATATTAACTTCTATTTTACCTGGAGCGTTTACATTTGCAACTTTTTAAGCGCTCTTTCATTTTTGACCACGACCGGGCCGCTCTTTTCCCGCTTGGTGGCTGTGATAAAGTCGATCGTTGGCTACAACTTCGTTTTGCTCGGCGCGTGGTTGATCGCGTCAGGTTGCAAGCTCGAGGTCTCGAGCGCAATTGCCGCGCGGGCCTGGACGTTCATCTACTCGCCCGCTAATCGTCAAGTCGTCAGCCTTCTGGTCATGGATTTCGCCCGGCTGCGTCAATGCTTCCTACCCGCATTAGCCGGCTTTATTTTATTCTTCTGGACGTGCATGTTTGCACTCCGGCGTTTTAACATGATCAGCGACGAACAGGGCGAAACCGTCAGCGGCTTGTCCGACCTGCTGCTAAACGACCCGCCCAACCCCGCGTCGAACGACATCTCACAACGTTGGATCGAGCGCCTTGCTACTCCCGAGCTTTGGCTGCAACCGCTTGTACCTCCGCAGTACATTGAAGACCTACCCGTGTGGGAGTACACCGGGCCNTGTGAGCGAAGCTCGGACGAATCTGACGCGGATCGGAACGCTTCGCCGTACCGGACCGCCTCGCCGTCGCCAAATCGCCAAGTAACGGACAGTCAGCAACAGTGTCGCGTTCGCGGGCGGTCCTTCTTTGGCCACAGCACCCAACAGGCAACGTCTCGGCTTACGCAGGGTCTGATTCGGTCCATACGCTCGTGCCTTAGAGGCAGAAGCCCTCGCGTACGGAAAACTACTGGACCGCCCGAGGGCATGAGACAGGATAGCAGTTGTTCTGTGTGCTTGGAACATTACAAGTGTCGTTCGATCGTATGCGGTCTTCCTTGCGGTCATGTCTTCCATCATGCGTGCATCTTGGCGTGGTTGGACAGCGACAAGCATTGTTGCCCGGTGTGCAGGTGGCCTTCGTATAGACCAAAGAACGCCTGAGATATTTCGTGCCGTTTTTCTGTGTAAATCGTGTGCTATTATCCAGAAGAGCCGTGGTGACAATTGTGGTCACGTTTTCTTTCTCTCAATTCACCTTGCGAACCTTCACTTCTACAAAGCGCTTTTATTTTCTTTATCACATTACATGAGAAATTTCTTCATTCGGGAAGTATTTGCATGAAATAGAATCTATCGGTTTCCATGAAGTCGTGAATTGCTTGACGTTGTTGACGCCACAAGGAACTATTAAGTGTGTGGATGGGGAACACGCGTATAGGTGCAGGACCACTGTTACAGGGAAATTGCACACTATCTTGATTGAAGCATTCTGTTCTATTTTTTGCTGGCAAGAACAGTAGTAGGAGAAATTGGTGCTCACTGCTTAAGTTACGAATTTCTCCTGCTACTGTTCTGCGCTCGGCGGAAGATAGCACCTGAAATAAATTAAGCTTGTTAAAACAGGCAGTGATCAAGATTTTGATTTCGCACTGGAGCAATTTAAAGTGTGAGAAATAATGTTCAACAGGTCCCGCCCACAAACAGGGGAACGCTCCCCCTCCGAAATTTAAAAAACACCATGTTTAGTTGTTAAGTCATTTTGCCCACCCCTTCCCGAAAATACCAGCTGGTTGAGACCTTGGGTTCGGTCACGCACCCTTGCTTTACAACAGTCTACACTTTAATTCAAAGAAGGGTGTTGCGCATAACAAGATTTCAGTTGTATTTTACATAGTTTATTTCAACGTTGAAGTACAACAACAAATTAGGGATGGACAAACCAAGGTCAAAAATAATGGTCCGCGAAACCACAATTAATGACCCATAGCCTTCCTTGAAAAACTTCAGTGAGAAACGATAAGAATGAGCGTACTGACGCTAGAAATAAAAAGCAAAACCCTTAACATACCGTAAAATCAATGAAGAATATGGTGAAGAACTTTTAGTCATTCGTACCAACCATAACAAATATTTACAAAAAAGAATGCTTTTTGTGTAAGAACACCAAAAGTAACAATAGCCTGCTGAAGTGACCGCGGGCTATGGAATGGTCGCAAAGCCATTAGCCCAGTAAGCTGGCGTACAACTGCAATAAATGAATGTAAGGTTATCGATAGCAACTGTTCTTCTTGCATCAGCTTTGAGCAGTAAATCTGCCGCGATTGTGAATTCAGAAACATGTCTACAGGAAGGCTGGAAAATTCCTTCTCAAGGTCATGATAATCCCCATCTGATTTCTACCCTAGAAATTTGTCAAGTTTCCGTTGATTACACCTGTCCATACTGCATTTCCGTTTTACAGTATAGTGTCATTGATGCATTCACCGGCATGTCGCTCAGTCGCATTTAACATTGTAACTGAAATACAGATGCATTCTTGCAAGGTAGCCTAATGCAGCATTGCGCTGGCTTAGGACTAACTGCCAAACAAATTTTCTCGCTGCATCATAACCGATCTTGGGTGCTTGGAGACATTAACTATCGTTTCTATGCCTTGGAGAAATGATTTTCAACCATTTTTGTACCTCCACCCATGGGCATGCAGAGCTCTGGCGATGCCCGGGACGAATACTTAATGCATTCCCCCCTACCAAATTCTAGCACTGAGGAATGTGAGAAATACATGCACTGCAAAACTCCGTGCCCAGATCTTTGCCACGTGCAAAAGAATTACGCCACCAAAACTTCACCTCCACCTCAACTGAGAATTAAGAAGAGAAAAAAGCTGTACGAGTCTAGTACCACGTTACGCAACAATAGCAAGGGTCTTAAACGTTGTAAAACGTACGAGCAAGGTAGTGGTTCTATCCTCGCCAGCTATTGTTCGTTTGTATTGATTCCACATTCTTCCATCGCCTCGTCTCTTCGGCCTCCCCACATAATTATCATCGAACCAGTTCAGCAACAGTTTAAGTTAATCTGGTAAGTCGCTTGACCAGTCCCTTCGCCACGGGGGGGGCGTTGGTGGGCTTAGCTCCCCAAATTGAAACATGAAATATTACAAATAAATGGAGTTTTTGCGTTTTAGCCCCCCTGCACAAACGTTCAAGCCCCCTGAAAAAACGTAAAACCCCCTATTGAAGACTTTCTGGCGACGGTTCTGCACTTCACAATACATCGATGTAATCATCCAGATGGGACTCAGATACAAAAGATAAAGCTACAATCATTTTTGCTTTCAAAGCAAATTCTGGATCATAATTGGAAGAAGCAACCTTTCAACTCAACTCCCGGAAAACATTCTTCCATTGCAGAAAAGGCAGCATGTTCGTAGTCGCAGTATAGGCCTATACCTTGTGGCTGTAAATCTTGTAACAAATTAAGAATCATGCAGAACATGCGAATGTATGTTACTCGACGTTTATGCGGTAATAGTGCATGTGCGTGATATTAATCAAGCAGATAAGCGCTAGCGCCAAAACAGCCTAGCGCCAACACAGCTCAGCGCCAAATCGCCGGCGCCAAATAGTCCCTTTCCCATTTTCAATTGGAGGCCATTCTGGAAAGCAGAGGTGGGCGTAGGCACATTTTCAGACTCCGCTCCTGTTCCAAAATTTTGAATCCATGTCCAAAAATATTTCAAATTTGAAAATCCGACTCATGTTCAGACTCCGGCTGCCATCGATGCAACCGAAATTCAGCAATGTTTTTACTTTAGAAGTGCCATATATGAAATCCACACCGACTTCTGCTGCTGAAAATCAATAGTGACTCCTGATCCAGGTCCGATTTTTCACAAATTTTTGACTCCGGCGCCGGGTCCGAAAGAAAAACGCACTCCGGATCTGAAACCACCTCTGGTAGGCTCATCCGACTCACTAAAAACTGGGTTATTGGTCTAGTCTTTTCAATAACAGCTCATGGTGCATCTGCTTCGGAAATGGCTTTCCTTCTCTTGCTAGAAACACCCTTATATGCACACTTCGACATTCTCAAGTTAATGCAAGTAAGCCTACTGTAGATCCAGGGCCTACGAGAGGGGGATACGAGAGGTACATTGTACCTGGGCCCGGTAGGTTCAGGGGCCCGGGAAGATGAAAATACGCAGGCTAAGATTTTCTGTAACCAAACCTACATTAATGGTCGCTTTCTCCATCTGCAGCGCTGGTAGTGTAACCAGTATCCCCTCTGAAATCTTGACAAATCCGAAATTAAAATTTTAAATAAAAACTTGCCCAAGTTCTTGGCTGGTTTATTTGTTTTTGTTGTCATCTTTAGGTTGCAATAATTTGTTATTATTACCTCATGCACATCAGCTAACGTTGAGCAGAATTTGTGTATAGCTTATCTTCGATAGATTCCACGCAGTAAAACTGCAATAAGTCGCATGTAAGAAGTGCTGTCGCTTCTCACAGTGCATTTTATTGTCAGAAGATGCGTTGTACGAAGGTCCGTCAAATTGTAGTATGACGCAGTTCCCTGCCAAGTTGTCTAGTATGTGTAATACGCAACAGTCAGTAACATGAAGCTAAATCCGGTGCGCTACCGTTTTGCAACGTACGGTTACTGACAGTTCAACGTTTTCGTAATATTTGCACAAAGATATGCAGGGTTGCTTTACGTAATTGTAACTATCAAGTACTGCTATAGTGGACACATTAGTGCTTTAATGTTTTGTGCATTCTTACTGCGTAATTCCCAGTAATATTCCATTGGTGATTCAACGCGATGTACTTGTTTGCGAACAGT
>JGI24159J19872_10004921_pt1 | contig 17147 bp, 12 predicted proteins | sample Ectturendosymbi4_FD_19872 | JGI IMG/M metagenome (IMG submission 19872) | reverse complement strand
GTTATAATTAAGTTTAACAATGCTTTTACTAGTACTTTGGCGATATTGGCGGCATTGGATTCAAATCTCGTCGCCAATCTCGGGCTGCGAAAATACAAGAGTGCAGCTTGCAACAGTAGGCTAAGCCGATGAGCTTTCTAAGGTTGGCGTTTGAAGATGTACGGCAGTAGTTGGTGGATCTCATTCTTGGACAACAAATGATGTGACTGGTTTAAAACATTGAATTATGAAAATTTTGAAGCATGAGAAATCTGGCAAGCCTATAAGCATTCAAGTGGACCTTTAATTTTTTGGTAAGGTGAACACTGCCGCTGCAACTGATTCAGGATACAAACTTTTACTGGAAAAGCATAACAATCCAGTTAAAAAAAACGAGAAATCTTGTGTAAAATCAAACTGTTCTAAACTTTTTGGAAAATTTAAAGTTCATTTGAAAGAACATGAGTAAAGAACCAGCTCAAAGAAAGTGGCTCTAGCCTAGGTCTGCTGCAATGACACGGTTTGAATAAAATGCTAAGCTTTGTCTCATTAACAATAGCGCCTTAGCAGTCGAGAGGAATGTTCCAAGTTCAGTATGCGAGTGGTGCTGGGTTTAACTCTCGCTTTTGTAGCTTTGATGGCACCGTTTAATTCTTTTGTTTGTGTTTACGCTTTAGCGTTTGTTTTCATTAAACTGAAGTGAATGTTTTCTATGTATAAGGACAACTGAAAATTACGAGTTTGATAAGATTAGGACTGCTGGAGTGACAGGAAACGCCATTAATTATAAAAACAGCCAGGATGAGAACGACAATCCCATGTGTTCAATCAGAGATGAAATTTCGCAGCCCTCTCGGCCAATTTCACCACGAGCCGCCACTGCCCGCTACCCTATCTGCACACAATTAAGCGAAGCAAAATAAAACTTTTAGAACGCAAATTTTACGTGAACTAAGTGAGAACATAATCGGTTTACACGCTTTACTACTTTTTTTTGCATATTATTCATAGCGTTTACACGTTCGCAGCACGTCCAAAAGTGACCCCATGTAATCCCACATGCTGTTTATACCAATTTTTACATGGCAACAATAAAATGTGCTGTAAGACATTGAACAGAACTTGCACATCTACGGCAATTCAAGTTGTTTCCATTCGCATCAGAAGCGGATTTCTCCCAGAGTATAAAAATGTAATAAGAGAACCCCTGGGTAGACCACTACCGAGGGGCTTGTTTTTTTGTTGACTTCATATGCTGAGATACATGTTAGAAACCTGTTTCCATGGATTTTATTGATTTTCAGAGACAAATGGAATGGTGAAAGAGTTATTTCACAAAAATGTCCCTGAAAACCTACAAATAGATAATTGGGGCACTATACTACCCAGGGTTATCTGATGTGTAGCAAATTTCGTGCACTCTACTACCTTAACATTTCAATGTGATTTTAAGTGCAAAACGTTGGCGCCCCACGACCTCGAGAACTTTACATTATGTGTAGACCTATACCATGACTTGGTAAGAAAAAAGCAGACCTAAAACGCGCATGACGTTTTCCACGCACAGATGAAAATTCCCCCTTAAAAAAGCAGTTATTTGGGGCAGTGTTCAAATTTGTATGCTATGTGTGTTAGTGGACGTCGCGAAGTCAAAAATAGTTGGTCCAGAAGTAACGGATCCCAGACGTCCCACGCGCCTAACGTTTGGTACTGCAGCACGGCGGGCTTCTTTGGTGACTTCTTCCGGTGTAGCGCAGGTTGACTTGTTCCTGTTTAACCCTGCATTATGTTAAACCTTTCATCTTCCTCATCTCTAAAAAAAGCGTTGATTCTTAAGCAATATCGAATTCTTAGCGTTCATTCTAAGTTGTCTTCATCTCTTGCGAGCCACACGCACACCTCGGCTGGTTTCGAACCAACACGAGCGCAACCAAAATCAAGATGAAAAGTTATCGCGTTTTTTGGAAAACACGTGGAGACACACACACATGGGCGCATCGAAAACGAACAAGAATCAGCGACGGCACCATTCCAGCCTCAGAAAAGCTGCAAAGCGACTTCCTTGCACGCCTATACATCCCACAATCGTTACGCTCTAAGCAAACGCGCCAGACATTTAACAGCAGCGAAAAGCAAGCCGGGGTGTATTCACAAACAAATTATCGGGCCTGTCCCGGGCCGAAGACCCGCCAAACAACTTCACCGCCCTGGCACGAACTGCGCGCGATTGGCAGAAGGTCAACGAGGGTCCGAGCTGGTTCTCAGGTCAATTTGGCACGCTTTCGCTGAATGGCGTTTTCCACCACCTTCAGTTGTTCCAGCAGCTCGACTCGGCGTGTGGCGATCGCCGACACCTTCTTCGTTCCAGGCTTCGCAGCCGCCGCCGGCCCCCCACTCATCTGAGCAGCAGTCCGTTTCCTGCATCAACAACAATTAAGAAGCGTTACTTCCGAGCCCCTCAAGGGACACCTTTTAGCTCTGTGCGAACGTTCCAGACCTGCAGCCTAACGGAGCACACGGCTTACGTCGGGCCGCAGCAAATCGCGCATCCGGCATATCTGAGTAGTGGAGTCGTTCGGCGTTGTTGCAGCTCCCAGTAACACCACAAGACGACCGTTTACCTCCAGTAACGGTTATAATTTCGCTACTTGCATGACTTATGAATAGGTGAAAATAATAAAGAGCATCAAAGCCGGGACATCGAACCAGAGCCAGCGCTCGGAACCTATACCAGTGCTTTATTATCACTGGTGTACACATGGAACTCGTGTCACGCCGCATCGGCCACTCGGGTTGCTAAGACTTAACAGAAAAGGCGTCGCAGCGTTCAAGACCATACTCTGCAATGGGACGCTTCTTCTATGACACAGAATTAGTTCGCTGGAGTAAAAAAGGTAATTTTGTTCGGTTTCAACAACTGCACGACGCTTTGTTTTCAAAGCCAACGAGTTTTGGGCGGCGGTTTACTTGCCTTCGAAAGCAAGTCATCGAATTCTCTGGGAGTACATGAGTTTACGAGGGGGACAGACAATGTTTGCCTTGTCGTGCCAGAGGCAGGTGGCGCAACTTGAAGGTTTTTGAGTGAAGCTATTCCTAGCATAACAAACAATACACATTATCCTGCGCTCAGAACAGCGTAAAACCGATTTCAGTGTTACAGTCTTGCGGCTCAATTGAAGAAGAGCTCTATAGTCCGCATCTCAATGATATGTGTTTAACATAAAGCTGAGGTCGTGTCGCACTGTATGAAAGCAATCCCGTTACCTTTATGAACATTTGCATACAATTTGTAACATTTGCATACAATTTGTAAAGTCCGGGTATATTAATTTGCATACAAATTAATATACCCGGACTTTCTGCTTAACTGACCGCCACTTGCACGATGAAACTGCCGGTCAAGCCACATCGATAGAATTTCCAGCTGCGCATGAACACCTACAGTACGGCTTCGAACGTCAGACTGCCTTCAACACGCTCAAATCTAAGGATTAAGCAATTTGGCAAAGATGTTCATTCTCATTCGAATCAACGAGGCGTCGATTGTAGAAAACAGACCTCAAACAGCACAACATCTGCAAACTGCATGCTTACCTGGTCTCCTGTTGCGGTGGTTTGGCTTGTGCTTGTGGCTGTGGCTGTACGAAAAACAATGAAATTCATAAACGATTAGAAAGACGCAGCAGAAAAAGAACGCAATGAAACCACGACTGTCGAAGTAGAAAAGACAGCTGCTGCTTTTGTTTCTCAAGAGACGAGTCTCGTCTCTCGTGACACAATCGCCAGGCTTTTGTAATCAGAAGAAAATCGCGGCGTAATTTGCATTATTTGGCGGCGGCAGTGAAAGCCTGTCTGTCTGGGTTGTTTTCTATTCGGACGTAAAATTTTACCTTGATTTCACTTAACCTTGCAACAAGTAAAAACTGAGATAACTGAACGGTCGTTTAATCACAGCAACTAACCGCTGGTCCGCTACCGCACCCCACCTTGTTGATGATTGTCATTTTAACGTCTTTCTTGCCAGGTTTCGACGGAACGGAGACTTTTCCTGTCACTGGCTTCGCCGAACCGCTAGTTGTTCTGACGGTCTGCGCCTTGCGCGCTGAGGAAACACAAGAAAGGAGCGGTTAAAAGAAGAGGAGGTATTGCGCTTTGCTAGCGGTAAAAAAATCGCAACTGCTGCTAGGCACACCGGAACTCTAGTTTTGCGTGCGACTAGGACAGCGCATCGCAACGAAATAGCGACGGTCGCGCGATCTCGGTCAGCGCCAAGAAAGAAAAACTGTCGCGGCGACGCAATCGCTCGAACCTGCTTTCGTCTTCTGCGCCTCGTCATCAGACGAGTCGGAACTGCCGGACGATGAACTGCCGGAGCCTGCAACGAGATGCGGTTTGAAGTTAAAACAAAAGTGAAGGAATCGGCAATACGTTTGAAAGGAAATTGGGTTCGAGCGCTTGAGAATCGAATTCCTCAACGTTTCGGATTTCATGAAACTTCAACAGGCAGTGGACGCATTACTGCCATGGCAACCGATTGAACGAGGAGAATATTTTATTCAGCACCAATTGCATTGAAAGGTATCTTTAACAACAAAATGCCTAGTTATAGTTATTTTCCGAAATCATCAATCCTGAGCAGAGTGACGATTTAGAAAAGGAAAAAACTTTCCAAAAATCACTTTTCCGGCAAATTTTGCACCAATTCAAGGAAAATTTTCCCAAATTACGCAGTGTTCACATGTGTATCGAAAGGAATCCTTTCAAAGATAAGAATCCGACACTGAGACTCTGTAGAGACATATATTTCGCCTACTAAGCAGGCAGCATCAGCTCTTATTGAAGTAGCATTCCTATGTGTGCAGAAGCTTATATTAAGAACAAAGTAAGTTTGCAGAAATGCCAATGATGATTCAATGCAGCCCAACAGGCTGGTGCTGTCAAGAAAAGCGAGCAAAGGTCATTTCAGCGAGACGCAGCGAATAATGCATGGTGCCGAATCAGGCTTGTCTGCGCAAACTACAACATGGTCGACGCCAAGCAAGTCACCTGACGAGCTTGTGCTGCTTCCGGAACCGCTCTCCGACGACGACGCGCGACTCTTCGACCTTGACCGGGACTCGGAGCTACTCGAATGTGAGAACTCGCTGCTACTCGACGACGACTCGGATTTTCTGCCAAATAGCGACCGCATTGCACGGAAACTGTCTAGCAGTTGCACGGAACGATCGAACTGAAGGCATGAGAGTTAAAGGGGAGCGATGTCGGGATTGTGACCCTGGGTTTTTCGGTGATTTTTCAGTCGTTGACCAAGCTATTTTTTCAAATGACCGAAAAAAATTAAGTCACTTCGGTCATGATGCCTTTTTCAGCGATACAAAATGTCCTAAAGCGATGTCTCTGCAAAAAAAACAGCCTAACCTTATCCACGTAAGTGCTAGACAATCACTTAACAACCATGATACGATTTTAGGGAGAACCGTCTCATAATGGAGGATAGAACAAAGCGTTATATTTTTGTGGGAGTTAACGNTGATTGGCGGTTAATGACTGAAATCATATTAATAATCGTTCAAATCCGGTTAAGAAAACCCACTTGAACGCTCGGTAGCGGCAGAAAAGCAGCAAACTTTCAATGCAGGCTTACTTTCGCGTTTTCTGTTTTCTTGTCGGAACTTTAGCAGTTGGTCTTCCCCTGACAGGTGGCACGCTAGGCTGGATAAAAGTACAAACACATTACAGGGTTTCATCCACGTGTCCACAACGGAAATAACTCAACTCACGTTCAAAAGTAAACAGCAACACTTGACAATGGCAACACGACTTGCAGACTGCTCCTTCACAGATACAGCAGCGATTTTCAAATATTTTTCGAAAACTAGTTTAACTGTACGCGACAAACGTATCTAGTCATTACGCAAGCAAGTGGCAGCAACTGCACGATCTGAGGTTGACGTCCGACAAGCACGGTTTTATACGAAACAATTTGGCCAAGCACCGCATCGCACACGTCGCACAGACGTTGATCGAAACCTAACCTGCACAGGGGGCTTTGGGGGGGCGGGCTTGGCAGGGAGGGCAGGCTTTTTGGCGTCCAGTGACTTCGTCGCTGAGGCGACCTTCTTGATGGTGGCGACCGGCGCGGGCAACTTTCCGGTCGTAGTCGCTGCAATTGTCGAAAGTTTTTGGCCGAAAAAAGCAAATGAAACAAGGCGTGAAAACTATTAACTCACAACAGAAAGTTAACTGTGCAAATACATCTTTGAAAAGTGACTTGTTCCACTGAAAAATTGAGGATATTACATCAACTTTAGGTGGGTACGAAATCAACAGAAAAACAAGCAAGAACTCTTTCTTATTGAATAGGCGTCTCAATATAAACTGTTGACAGCAACAGACTTTATTGCAAGGCAATGTTCGTTCGGCACTGTTTTCCCAACACCAACACTGATAACTGCTCGAAAAGGCCAAACGGTAGAAGGAAACACAAAAGCGTGGACGCGGTCGGAAAAATCAGGGCAGTGCCGGTGAGCTTTATGGACAGGGAGAGCGATTTAAGGGTGATGGCGATTGAGTCATTCCGGGCAAACGACAGGAAATTGGGACAAGCAAGTAATTTACAAAACACAATGACAGGTCTTGGCCCAGAAAATGGCGATGGCGAGTGGAAAAACGAAGCGGTGACGTACTCCTTGTTTTTTTTGGACAATTCATGACGGCGATAAACGCGCTTCGTCTGATATGCAAAAAGACGGCCTTGTTTCACGCGTAACTGCATTCAGGGAAATATAGGACGAACGACGGTCGTCGGAAAGATTTTTTTCCAATGGTGGGGAGCAACAGTCGATTTTTCCGTAAACAAAGTATTTTTCCACGGGGGGGCAAAAGCGATGTTTTGATGTTTCATTTTATCCATTCGTAGCTAAGAAAACAACCTTGTTTTGCTACAAATTTTTTATTACAAAATTAAAATTTTTAGAATTTAGGGGGGGGGCAAGAACCCCTGCTACCCCCTTCCGATGCCCATGGGACGAATTACAACAAAAATGCATCTTCTTTAACAAACCCGCTTTTGCTTGAATGGCAGACTTGATAGTATCCGGTTTGGCCGCTTTAGCTTTCGTCTTGGTAAGTTTCTTGTTGGTCCTCTTCGGCGATGGTGATGGACTGGACGCCGAGCTGCTGTACGAGCTGCAACGCACGTTGACAGGTCGTGTTATATAAAAGCGAGACAGGACATCGAAAGTAATCGTGGAACGAAGATAAAGTTTTCGAGATCGATGTATATATTAATCCCACTGCACCTTTCTCGTCCTAAGTTCTCTGTTGGTGACTAAAGGCACACTGCATCTTTTTTAGCAACAAGGCCAACACATTTTCAAATGCCGTTTTCCATACTTTTTCAATACCAACAGAAAATACTTCAATACAATTGCTTATCGCAATTTTTCCAAAATCTTACTCATGGAACACAATGCAAAAGCCATCTGCAAAACTGTCGTCAGTGGTAAAGAAAAAATTGGAATTAACAAATGGCTAAATTTGGAATTTCCATACTTATTCAGTACTTTATGTATGTTTTCAGCAAATTTAATACTTTTTCAAGGTCTTGAAAACCGATTTCACAATTCAATACTGCGTGAGAACCCTGTAGCAAACTAAACACACAATCCTTACCTGGAATATGACGAAGATCGGCTTGAATACGACGAACGGGAATGAGACGAAGCGGACGACCTGGAAAGTTATAAAGAAACAAACTTGGAAAGCCAGTCACCATCCGCAACGTCACAGCCAGCCAGCCAATCAAATGACACGAACAGGAAACCTGTTCGGATATGTTCACAGCTCACGGCTCTGCCGAATTCGACGTGCTACTGTTAAAAGCAGTAGTTTCGGCCCAGGCCGCACGCTACTGGTTGCAGGATGCGCTTGAAGCACTCAGCACCAGAATTAAAAGATGCGAGTTGTTGCGCGAACTACCGTCGATGCAACCGTCCTCTTCCTGCACAGACCGAACGCGAACCCAGCGTTGCGAATGGACACCCCCCCAAGCCTAAACTGGCAAGCCTTGGGCACTGCACGCGCAATTTTAAGGCGAACACGGACCTTGACGAGGACGTGCTTGAACCGGAAGATCCCGAAGAACTGCGGCTTTTCCGGGACCTGGCCTGGTGTCTCCCCCTGGCCCAGGGATCGTTCCACACGTCGCCGCGGCTGTGCTGGTTGCTTTCTGTTTAAAGAAAAACGAGTTTCAAGCTGCTTTGAAGACTGTAGCGACAGAGGTCAGAGGCGTTTGCAGGAAAAAACTCAGATGTTGAACGCATGTAAAGCAAACAATACAAGCAGCGGCAACGAAGCCGGCGAGTTTAGTCGGTTGACGATGCGCGCGAGTGGCGCTCATATCGCAGTATGAACAAAGTTTTACAGTCGTGCTGCAAAAGATTTCCGCGTGAAAAGCAGCTGTCGTAGTTACAACAACACCATAAGCTCAGACACACACACACGCGGCAGAAACGATTCCTGAATCCGAAACCCCGTCAAAATTTAAAACACTGAGTAAAACATCATGTTGTCGCGAACAAGCGCGAGTGGTTGTGCAGTTAGGTGCATACGCACGGTTGACTTTTGAAGTAGACGCAGTCATGGCAACAACTCACCGGGTGCCGGGCCGCGTGACTTCTGATCGTTGCTGGGCTTTCCGACAGGTATCACTCTGCTCTCTACCTCCCTGCACACAAGCATTTAGCGGTCAACAGAATATTGTAGCGTTTAAACCACACAACGGTTAATTATGCACCACTGCCCGTCCCCCCCACCCCCTAACATTTTGAAGGTTGCGACGTGCTAGGACACGTTGATCAGCGATCTACGAAAGCACAACAATATAGTCCTGCCGAACAAAAAAGATAATACGGGTTATTGAAAAAAGCGCGCAGAAACGTGCTTATCAAAACTTTTACACTGTTATTGTACAAACGACCTAGAACAAACATCAGAAAAGTTGGTCGAAATACAATAACTAACAATTCCGAGCACCACAAATGCTGCAAGGCTTTCTAAAGTAAAGCAAGTTGAAACGTGTAAGATCATTGCAAAGGTATCAACCGCCCATCAGCCAAGACGGAACCTTCAGTAAATTTCAAATACCCTTAATTGGCGTGCCTGATAAAACGACGACACAAGACGGTACGAAAATCCCTTTGCTGCGCCTTGTTTTTGAAACAAGCATCAGAAAAATTCGGCGAGGCCCACTAACCTTCGAGGCGATCTTCCGCTATCCACCGGACGGCCTGGTTCAGGTCGGGGAGGAAAGCCTCGATCTCTGTCAAAGGATGGTCGGTTTTACTTTCATTCAGAATCCGCGAACGCGCGTTTATCGCCATCGACAATTTTACGTTTGTTATATCGCCGACATAAAATTCTTCGCGTATGCGCTAGCGATGTGCAAGTTTGTGCCTGACTGTTGTGTTGGTTTCAGAACACAAATGCTATTTCTAAATGCGCTTTCTCACCAGCTGCGTGCCAACTTGGAAATCAACCTTTCTTANCACTGNGTCATGGCTTCGATTGCGAGTATAGGAAAATCACCATGATTCGAAAGTGAGGATAATGAGACTTTCGATCGCTCAAAAATATATTAGTATATAAAAAAAACACACCTTTTTAGTTTCGGTACCTGTACTGATACAAGACATGCAGGGTCTTTTGAGAAAGCAATGATTCAAGACAACGGAAACATCAAACACAGCGAAACCATAAAGCTTCACACTTTTCACGGAATGCGTTCACTGTTCCAGCCGCGCTCAGAACATCTTCAGCTAAAGCAGCTGTTCGACGATTACGTCAGTTTGTTGAGGTCACTGCGTGGGGGGGGGTGACACTCGACGCACATATTTGTCGATCGTTGCGTGGAAAACAACGCGCCTTTCAATCAACTGCCAAATTCCTTATGATCGTTCGTTACGTTATACCTGGATATCGGAAGGCCCCGCTTAGGACGTGCAGGGCTCATGGACAGCGGTCCTCCCGCGGTAAGAGGCTTCGCAAATTAAGAAAGAAAATTTAAATCTACCTAAGAACAACTCTACGTGCAATGTTCCATGGTTTCGCCAAAAAAGCACGTCTGCCGCTTTTAACCAAGGTTTCTTTTTTGGTGGCACTACATCGGATCGGTGACGTAAGGTGCACTTCGCCAACAGAAACGATAATGCGACATAAAGCGTTCGCAATGCAACGTCATTCGTCAACGTCACCGCGAGGAGGCCCGACCTTTCGTCCACCCGTCTGTCCCGGTAATCTCGGTCGTGCCTGTTCCTCTCCGGACCAAGATCTCGGAACGGGCCATCGCCGTACCTTGGCGGGTGCATGGCAGGGGGAGACATGCGGACTCGGGGGTGCATCATCGGGGCTGGGTGACGATAGTGGGGCCCCATGTCTCGGGGCGGAGACCTGAAAATGCGCGAGAAAAGGATAACATAAGTGCACGCACATGGACAGTAAGACCGGTATAGAATCTGCAAGCAATAGGATAGTTTATACAGGTTTTTTAAGGTCTTTTACGGACCCGATTCGGATCCCTAGAATCAGCGAAAATTATTCATCTTGTCCCTAGAATCAGAGAAATCGGGTCCCTACAGCAGGTCCATACCCCCGTACCTAGCATTTCCTTAAAAAACTGCTTCATAGCAAAAAAGACGGACAATGGGTGGTCGTGGGGGTCCGCGAGTACGCCCAAACGGGGTCATGCATGCAACTTGCAGCATCACAGAACAGGAGCCGATTTACGTCGCATGTGCTCGCAAAACGGGAAATACGGACCAAAGTCATCAAATCGTCACGGCGCAAAAAGAACATCCGAATTTGTACCGACCTCCTATCGCCCCTGTCGTACATGTCCCTGTGCATGGGAGGATGTCCAGGTGGGGGGAAGTGCCGGCCATCCTTGAGCCGACGCGGTGATGGCGATCTGCGCATGTCCATCATCTAGAAAAAGGATAATTTTCAGTCAGAAGCACAGCAAAAAAAAACGTTTAACTGATTTCAGTAGTTCTCATCACGCACACATTTTTATGTGTTTATAAAGTTTCCCGTCTTCCCAGCAGGCTGTGAAATTGTGACACCAACCATTGGTAAAAAACCTCCAATTCAATTGACCACACAACCTCACCCGTCTGGGACTGCGACGACCTTCGTCGCGCTGTCGCGAGATTTTCATTCCTTCGAAGCGCTTGATCCTTTTGATCTCCTCGACGTCGGGCACGGCGTAAAGGTCATCGTCGAACGCCTTGAGCGGGTCGAAGCCACTGAAAAAAACGACCAAGNGTCAGTTCGACCAAACACAATTAAAAGCTCCAGGTTTGCTCCAAGCTTTCGAGGAATCAGCCAANTGGCCTCTGCTTTCATCTTTTTTGCGATGATTCAAACTTGCATATATCTGTTTAAGTCACNTGTCTCCACACAGGGGACGAAGTTCAATCATCAATCAGCAAAGCATTTTTAACATGAAGAACTCTACGCATCCCCAGTCCTCAAATCTTATTCAAATAAATTTGAATCCATTATAGATATGAATACAGCAGGTCCCAACAACGTCACAGAGTGGACCTCGTGACGTCACGTGACCAAAAACGTAAGTGCTAATATAGCCATACATTTTCAAGTACACGAAAATCCACATCTTATGACGTTTTCATTGATTCTCTAGCCCGATCGGTAGGGTTGTCCATGGGACATATTTATCTGTCCCATTCCCATCCCTTCCCACAGCAATTTATGCCTGTCCCACCCCATGGGACCTTTCCCATGGGATTCCCAGGAATGACATTCCCATGGACAAGCCTGCCGATCGGCCGGCGAGTTGTGAACGAAACTTGTTTGAAAGAAGCCACTGCAGTGGCTTCCGCGGTACTTAAAAGGATTTTCAGAAAGCGAAGCGCGTTCCAAACCAACCCTTCCTCGTCGACCAGCGGCTTCTGCACGATGAAGTCCATGTCGCGGTCGACGTTGAGCGCCTCGTTGCAGGAGATCACTTCGCGCTTGCGCATGAAGTCCGGCTCCTCGACCTTGCGCTGCATGGACTTGCGCCGCATCTGCGAACGCGACGTCGGGTCAGATCGAGGTCGGGCTTTCGGAGCGGTGGCGGGCGTCGCGACGTTCGCGCCACAGCACCGCACGACGGGGGGTAAACAGACTGTTTCGTAAATTTCGGCTTTTGTGGAGAAACTAGGAAGGGTTAATCTCGAACTCTGTGCGTTTTTTCTCCAAAGTTCGTTTAATTTTTGGTCAGAAAGTTCTCGAAAAATTTACCTCCTTGGCGTGACGAAGTCCTCGTTCCCAAGCTGTTTCCGGGGGAGGGGGAAAGAAATCTGGGTGGGGCATGGGTGGGCCCTGCGAAATCAAGAAGCTGCTGTTAGAGCGCGTTTGTGGCAGACCAAAAACCTCCAACGTTTCAGTGTAACGCGGGCGTTGCGTTCAAACCTTAGAGTTATTGAAATCTTTTAAATGCATGTTCGGCAAGCTTCCGCATCGACGATATGCATTGCAAGAAACAGAACAAGATGATCAAACCAACAATCTAAGCAATCTGCACTAATGTTTGAAAACTGGGATTTCTGCGACTTTGCAGTGAAATAAACAAAAAACGATTCTGAAACAAATTCCTTTCGCTGTGTGTTTACGAATTTATTTGTTGGGTGCGTCTACAAAGACAAGAGTATAAAGCAACTGTGCGTCCAGTTCGTTGAAGTACAGTAGGTGGGGAATTACCCCAACGTTCACAACATTGGCAGCCAACATGGGGAATGCCCCGGAGGGGAGAACAGCAAACACAGTCACACTTTTAGGCGGATTAACGTCTGGGAACTTCACATTGTAAACAAAGTAATTTCTTGTAAATACCGATGTTAACATTACGACGATACGCAGAGGACGTTCTGTGAAATTCCACTCTTTATTCAAACTTTCTTTAAAATGATACAAGCCAACGTCGGTAAAAGAACGCAAATGTTGAATCAAATTCGCTGCACGGGCACACACAAAGCAAGCAGCCAATATCAATCGCACACTAGAGCCGGCATCGCTTACACAACGCAGCGAGGCTGCGCTAACGTACCCGAGGGTCCATGAACGGGGGCGGAGGGGGACGTGGTTCAGGGGGTCGGCGATCGTCGTCGCTGAACATGCTGTATCCGCCTGAACGACAAAAAGAGCAAGATTGTGTTTGTCGCACGCGCGCGAGCATGCGCTGCAAAGCAGGTCTTTTCTTCGCTGAGACATTTCGATCATTTGTCCCATTGCATGAAAATTCACCGTAACGGTATTCGCTGGTTTACATTTTCGGACATTATGACCGAATCGACTTAATTTTTTTGGTCATTTCAAAACAGAAATTCGGTCCATTACCCGAAAAAAACAACTGCTTAGCAAAGCAACATTGCTAATAGAAGCTCACACACACACACACACACCCAACCCGGACCGGTTTAAATAAAGCGCGCAAGAGAAGGCAGCTGCGTTCGCGCTAAGTGGCGCGATGGGTCATGACCTACACTTGGGAAAGCATTGGCGATGTTGCTGGACTGGTGCTTTTTGACCAAGGACAGCAAACATACAGTTGTGGACAAGGTCTAAGGCAGCGGTATGCAACCCGTGGCCCGGAAGCTGAAATTGTGGCCCCCGGAATGGTCCAGATTTTAAAGCAAGTATTGCGGTTTTCAAAGAGTATTGTCAATCTTCTGTGGGTGGCCAGCGAGTTGTCTAACCCGCTCCGTGGACCAATCTGCCTGTTTGTGTGCATTTGGCCCGGCAGTGGGGCATGGCTGCACACCCTTGTTTTAAGGAGCAGTTGGATTCGACCGAGGTAAAGATAATTTCAAAGATTGACAACTAAAAAACTAAGCAAGTCAGGCCTGCTGAAAGCATCGCAAAACCCTGAAATCACTTTGATGAGTAAGTTTACGGAGTTTGCAACGGGTCAAGCAAAACTTCAAACATCGTCGAAAAAGATGGCAGCGAAAAACTTTTTAATCGCAAGTCCGAAATAGCTTACAAGGAGTGAATGCGTGTGAAAGCAACTGCGTGTTTGGCGTTTCGATTCGACAGAAAACTACCTTACAGCTACAAAGAAACCGCTGACGCGCCGCACTCGTCATCGCTGCGTCAGGCAAACCACTACCCAAGCTTGTTAGCATGGCCAACACGTGCGGCAGGTTATTGTCGCCAGCGGTTGTATTTCTCACGCAGCAAGGTCGCTTACCTTTGTCGTTCACACCTGGATGGATGAACCTGCAGCGGTCTCCCCAAGTGCAATTTCCTCTTTGGTAAAATCGACATGTTTCCCGCGGCACGGCCGGGCCGTCTGAGCAAGAAAAAAGAGCACAGCCTTTGACGAAAGAAAAAGGAGAACGATAAAGAAAAAAAGGAGGTTCCAGTGGTCTGAGCAAGAAAAAAGACGCACTTGTAACTTCCGATGCATGCACTGCGAAATCGACCAGTGTTGCCAATTGACGTATAATCACTGGCAAGTGCCAGAAAACTGGTAGATGTATAAGTCGACTGGCAGGAATATTTCTGGTCTGACACTTGGCAGACATCGCAATTACCATTTTACGTGCTGTCAATAAATCTTAAAATACACTTTCGCTTTCAGAGAGACAAAAACATAAACGCAACTCCAGCGGAACTGTATGCTGTTTTCACAAGAACTCGTGTTTACCTTTCCTGCCAAGAAGTCATTCAAAGCGATTAACAACTACAGTATGACATGACGCATGTTTATATTTTCATAAACTGTATTTTACTGTTTCAGGCATTTCGAGGTGTTTTCTAAAATTCGGCTTCTATAAAAGGAAACGGCCACAATTTATCCTGGATATGCTCCTTCCTGGAGAAATCCTTTGATATCAAAAGTTGCAAAATGTGTATGAAGACTTCCAGATTAATTCTGTGTGTACTTTTGGAGTATAACGACCATTATTTATTGGTTATAATATGCAAATATGATAGCTTGGTTCGGGAGCAACATCGCGTTTTTACCATTAGTCACCTGGTCAACTCAACACCGACAGCATTCGACTCGATTCGTCTTGCTGGCATGTTCTGAAGCTATTTGGCGCATTTTGAAAAGCGACTTGGCACTTTTCGGTCCATCTGGACCCGGCAACCCTGAAATCAACCCTGCTTTCGAGATGTTCCCCCAACTTTTGAGGGCCGCCCCCATGTACTGAATTTATACGACTCGCTCGAATATAGCGTAGTCGCGAGTGAAAGATATTAAACATCATCCGTTCAAGACCAGGAGCAGGAGCGGCCGCACGGTGGACACGAGGCAATAGAATTTCGGACGAACAACAACTGCAACGAAAATTGATACCGGTCGACCCAACGGACCACAAAAAGGCACAAACAGCTTGCTGCAGCGCTTACGGAAGAGGCAACATCGCTTTACCAACAAGCGGCTCAAACAGGTCAACTGTTCGAAATATACATCTTGTGTACACGCTAAGCGGAACCAAGATATTACCGGACGGATCCACCATTTCTCCTTCTTCGAAGTCATCGTGATGAAAGCCTTTTCCTCCAGCACGATTCTGTAGAAATTAGAAGATAAAACACAAACGTGCCTTTCTGGAGCTGCCTTGTGCTACTTTCGTGTAACTTATCAGCTCCAATGAAACGACGCTGACAGCGCGCACAATGTTTACCTGGTCTTCGTTGTCGCTTTTCACTTCGCCATCGCTGGACGCGATCTAAAGAAACGATAAACAGAACAGGTTTGTGCTCGAAACACAGCCATTTCAGAACCGTCGCCAGAAAGTTTTCAGAAGGGGGGCTTTGCGTTTGTGCGGGGGGGCTTCACATTCTAAAAATTGACATAAACTCCACTGCTTTCTAGTGTTTCATTTTTCAATTTGGGGGTTGGAGCTTTGTTTGGGATGACTTGGCCCACCAAAGCCTCCCCGTGGCGACGGGACTGAGCCATTTTCTGTGAAATCGTTACCGACATCAAGACGCATTTCCTATACTATGAAGACTACCGCAAGTTGATACAAACGACGTTCATTTTTTAAGCAGCAGTTTGCAACTTTTATCAGGGGCGTGGTGGGGGGCGGCGCCACGTGATGCGGTGAGCTTACCCTACCGGCATTGAGCGCTTCCGAAACAAAAACATTCAGGCCAGGGGTGCACAAGTTTTCGTTATTGCCGCCCGCATTATGTTTATTTTTATGAATTACGGCCACCACTGAGTCCAAGATATTTTTATTTTTTTGCATTGCCTCTGTTCTGCTCCCACACACCGACCCTAGCCTGGTTCCACACGTGTCCGTTTGGCTTTCTTTCTGCAAAGTATCCTCATGCAGTAGACAAATGAGTTTTTATCAATGCACGACCGCTATTACTTAAATTTGGGATATATTACATGTGCACGGCCGCATACATTTTTTTCGAAGGCGGCACATGCAACCACCGCAGGTTGTACACCCGTATTTAAACAAGCTTAAAGATTGCGTTTAAAACATGAGGGAGCATGTCGAATAAACATGAAGGGGCGTGTCGAATAAAAACGAAGGTGCATGTCGAATACGTGGTGCGACGAAAATATCATTTGGCTGAAACTGGAGACAGTTCTCACCCTGCGCAAACTCCTGAATTTATTAAATTTTAATTTTTTATAGCAAGCATTTTGACTTGCATTCCAAGCATGTCATAGCAATGTGCTACGTGTCAGCTTTCTTGTGGCGAACGCTATGTAAGCATCTCCATGAAGCCCAGTTTAATGAAGTGTAACTTTTGCAACATGACTGTGCAAGTTGTATGATTCACGCAAGTAAACTAAGTGTGAAACTGAAGCATCACAAGTTAAAAATACGTGCAGCGTTTCTGACGATTATTTAAGGCAGGCGTCCGCAAATACTTTTTGACGCGACCCTACAAAATAGTTCTAAATTCTCGCGACCCAAACATTTCGTTAGCATGAAATTGTGTGGAAAATATTTTATAATTAAAGATCAATTTTACGAATACTATTAACAATAGCAATTGTCTTGCACGGCATTGTATGAAACTTAGCACATAAGGCCGCATTTACACTGGGGCGTAATTGGGCGCAATTCTTTGTTTGTTTCATTGTTTCTGAATTTATACGCCTGGCTAAGCCCGTGCTTCAGCAC
>JGI24159J19872_10004920_pt1 | contig 17150 bp, 7 predicted proteins | sample Ectturendosymbi4_FD_19872 | JGI IMG/M metagenome (IMG submission 19872) | reverse complement strand
GTCGAATTAGGGCTATTTATTTAAGAATATATTTTGTCTGTAACTAAGCGAAATATTATGAGTCAAAGACCAAGAGACATAGGCCGAAAGTATTAAGTGGCAGCCAAAAGAGGCCTGAAGCTAAAGCAAAAAAAGACCGAAGCAGAAAAAAAGAAAGGTGCTTTGGTACAAGTACCTAAACCACTGAGGGTATACCCTCAATGCCACACCACATTCAAGATGGCGACAAGGTAGGCAGCCAGCCTGGTCATGTTACACCAGATAGTCTAAGTGGAAGTTTATGTGCCGGAAGTGATACAAGTCTGTTCTTTTTGCTACTCATGTTGTTGCGTAGCATTTGCCAGGTTTCAAATCAATCAGATAAATTCGATCTGGCGATTATTTTATTTGCCGATGTTTCGCCCACCTATTCAAGTAGGCTTCTTCAGGGTATGCCCTGAGGAAGCCTACTTGAATAGGTTGGCGAAACGTCGGCAAAATAATACGATAATCGCCAGAAGATCGAATATATCTGATTGAGTGATGCAAATCGTTTCGAAACTGTTGATTCAGACAAAAAAGGAACCTCGTCGGATGTGCATCTGGTGAGGCATGCGGCCAATAACACTCAAAATGTGGATGAACAAATAATCCTACTACTTAGCCAGGTGCCATGGGTCGGAATGTTAGGGGCTACCCTGGACTATTTAGCCCAAATAGGACCACCTGCAATCACAATAGAAGTTTACGAAACGAGAATGATAGGACACGGTTATCTAAGCTGCAAAAGATTAACAACAAATGGTGAAGCGGTAGGTCATCCATGGCTATTATTCCTGGCCCGGAAAAATATAATATTTTGCCACTACTGCAAACTTTTCAGCTCTGGATATGCACTATAGCACAGCACTTAATACCTCTCCTCTCTGCAGGTACTACACTCGTACCTACCTTCTGATCACGTAGGTACCTGGTCAGAGAGAAAGTATTAAACGAGGGTTGTTATTGTTTTATTTATTGGGTTTTATGCCGTTGTCCATTGAATCCTTTGCTGGAGAGGTCTTGGCGTCACCTTTTCGGGCCTCACTTTTGTAACATCACTGATTTTTATCATTAACCTGCGCCTTGATGCACCCCCTCAAAAATTTCTATACACCACTGAGTGGGGCCCCGCAAAATTGTTTCAAATCGAGCCACGCACTTGCTAACGCCGGCCCTGGTTTATGTTTTGTATGTCTTGAAGATCAAACTCTGGCTAAAAAACGACCCAGTTTTAAAACCTTTTTTTGTTACGCAATTAGCCCACTATTTATCAACAATAGCATTCATTCTGGATATATATTTGTGATGATTGAACATGTATTGTGACGGTTCAATCACAATTATATAGAGCCTTCGTTTTCATTAATAATTTTACATTCGGCGAGTTAAAAAACAGTATTGTCAAGTAGTCAGAGTACATAGTCCGAAAGTGTTTAAACTTTGATCTGATGTTACTTGCCACCCTATTCTGCAGTAAATTTGAAATCATTCAGCTGCTACGGGAAAAATCTACCGTAATTAGGAAACGTGGGCGTCGGAAGGATTTTTACCAGAGGGGAGGCTATNAGCGTATTTTTCCAGAAGTAGCCATAAAGATCTTTTCAAGTGGGGCCTAAAAGCGGTGAAATTTCATTTTTCCTTCGGAAAACAAATAAAACGACCTTTTTTTGCTAAAAATGTAATAGAAAAATGTCAAATTTCAAAATCCAGGAAGGCAAGGTCCCACCTTTCGCCCACAAGTAGAAAGATGTTTTTCATTTTGTAAGTTATGAGGCAATTCGCGCTGCCATTACTTACAGATAGCTTGCAATCTGTTTTCTCGACAAAGCCTATGTGACTAAAATGAAATGAAATTGAATTCTTTCCCAGTCCAGGATTTTTTGGCATTTTTACACTAATGGATTTTAAAAAGACTTCATTCGCGTACGATAACATGGCTAGATCAGCAAATCCCAAACATTTTTGAGCGCCACTCATATCTGAGTTTTAAGACCTCGCGACCCAAACCTCAAAAAACTTAAGAAAAATTAACAATTTTATGGATGATTTTTGATAACAAATTGCTAAGTTTATTTTTAATGTTAGCCATCTACCTTTTGAACAAGTGCCTATACAGACGGACACAGAGAATCAGAAGTAACGTTGAAAATACTCAGCTCCAGTTTGGCTTGCTTTTGCGCGACCCATTTTTTGACCCTTCTCCACCTTTGTTTGGGTTTCGACCCATACTTTGGGAACCACTGGGCTAGATCAACTAATCAACCGTTATGTTGAGCTGCAGCGACCTTTAGTGCAGAGCCGTGCTAGTAATGTTCGATTGTGGCTTCGTTTTCGCAAATGCACAATTATTTTCACACTTTGTGTAGCATTCCCAACTTACAAAATTGTTTTGGGAATTACTGAATTATATTGTTAGCTCTAAATATATTGTTAGCTCTAAAGTGATGATATTGTTAGCTCTAAATAGATGGATAAACACCTAATAGTTTTTGGGAATCCAGCATAGTGCAAGTAGCATGCAAATATGTCACCGCAGTAGTATTTTCTAGCGTATAATGACATAAAATCAAGCACTTTTGAGAGGCGTTGTGGGACTAAACCCTTTGCGTTATCAACTGCATACGTCAACCAGTCACTAAAGAATCGAATAAGATCCAAGTCGTACATTTGCGCTACTTCGGTAGTCGGTCTCAGAGCAAAGTCGCTACTCGACTTCGATCGACCGTGCTGTGTTGTTGTGCATTAAAAAAGCTTGTAAATATAAAAATGGCTGGTATAATGGTGGACACGATTATTTCTTGCTTAACNACATGTTGGCTGCAAAAAGCACAGCCTAATGCAGAACATGCACTGAGAGCATATAGAGACTTTTACAATTACAACCGTTTTCGCAAAAAAAGTTTTACGAGCATATGGTGGCTTTCATCCAAAGTAAAAGCTTTGAACTTCACTGAAAACAAACTTTTAAAACTTGTCAATTCAATGAAAGCAGATTTTTTATATGCCGGCGTCAATGCAAATATAACTATTAAGAAAAATGACAGAAAAAGGCACATTTTACGGATAAAAGTTTAAAAATAAGGGGCATTAAATATTTTAACGTTGAAACGCGGTTGTTGTTTTCCCCCCCAATCTACGTCCCTGCTTGAACACAAGCAGATAAAACCGAAATCAGATTATATTTATTAGCTCAGACCTTACAAGATGTTGGACTGCAACATGCATCCACCGATACTTATTGAAAAATTGTTGACCACAAGTGGATTTTGTTATAGTTGTCACATATTTTTACAAATTTTTGTGCCAATGTACCCATATAAAGTTTTATCAACAGCTGCATCTTTGTTCGCACTTCAGTTCGATGCCGATGTATTACAATAGAATTAGAAGCAAACCACCCAACGGAGATGATGCAATGTTTCGATTACTTTTAGAATTACAAATACTGTACATTTAGTAGCAGGATGTCGGAGGTTTTTGGGTGGAGTGGGATTCCTAACAACACTGGGAGTCGGATTTTTTGTCCGACTCCAGATCTCCAGTTGGATCATTTTTTACATACAGTACACACTCCTTAATTGGGCATTCCTGTTGAAATGGTACAATTGCTTTTGAAACTTTTGTTGAAACAGATTTGTTTCCTGTGCACCACGATTTCCATTGATTTTAACAGCCAAATTCCATTCCCTTTACGTTAAGGAGTCGGAAATTTTGGTAAGCCTGAGTCGGAGTTGGATAATTTACCTCCGACTCCGCAACCGTGTTTAGCAGTAGAGCCATTTTCATACAAAACAAGACTGCCCCTTATAGCCAGGGTCGGATTTCTAGCGCCGGCCGCCCATAGGCAATATAAATTTTGCCAACTCTTTTCCACCCAATAAGAAAATTTTGTCCGTTCCATGTGAGAGCCGAAGTCACTATCATTCAATTTTTGGCAATTAAAAAAAAAACGTGCGAAAAAATTTTTGCCGCCCTGGAAATTCTGCCACCCTAAGCTATAGCCTAAAAACTTATATGGGAAACCCGGGCTTGCTTATTGTTATCCACTAACATCCTAACCATCGTGCGAACAAGTCTATTTAGAATTGATATTAGGGCAATTTGACGACCCTTTTTAGGAGAGGCATACATTTATGTTCCAGTTTTAGTGGATGAACGCAGGTTTTAGGAAACCATATAATCTTTTCATCTAAATAATGGTTTTAAGGCAGAAAAGGACCTTTTCGTACTTTGCATGAAGCGAGCAGTTTTCAGTAGAATAGCATCAAACAATATTTACCGCATGTTTGGTCTTCACGCGGCGTGAATCACACCTCAGCGGGAAAATAACTGAAACGCTTAACACTTGGAAATGTTGAGTTATGTTCGTGGAAATTAGGTAAAAACTTCAGAGTGATTTGAGTTATTCGAATTAAAACATATTTGGTTACCAACCGCCATTACAGTTAGTGTAGCACAAAGGCCTTTCCGGGCCCATGTGTGGCTAGACCCAGCTCGAATCGCATTAGCGTGCAATGCAACGGTTGCCACCCTTGAACAGGTGGCCTGTTCCACCCAAACTGGCTCGTTATAAACATGCCTCACCGCGTGTAACAAAAAGAAAGCTGTCTATTGTTCAATTTCACGCTGAAAGTTTTTCAAACTAAGCGCATGAAGTGTCAGTGGATTAATTACCAATGCAATCGAAATTTTCGCAATAGTTTCGAAAATCAGTTTCTGAAGCAAACCTTAAAGAGCACAAGGCGAATAAGGTTTATTTCAAAACTGTGCAAAATTACCACGTCAATAAGTATATTTTGCAAGTTGGTCGACCAAGGCAGCTTTTACATTTGTTTGAATCCTGACCAGGTATGTGCAGCCTTCCACTTTAGCATAAAAATGGTTTTACCATTAGGAATTACTACGGTATTTGCCAGTGAGCACTTCAGTTTTGGAACGAATCATGCACATTTGTAAGAGGCGAAGTATGTTTAAACCAGTGGTTCTCAACATTTCGTGGTTTGTGGCTCCCTGCTCATGAATAGGGTTTTGCAATATCATGGCAGAGCTATTTACCAAGGGCCTCTTCTCGTGGCCGGCGGAGAACCGCTCCATGGCCCTCAAGGTGGGCTGAGGGCCCCGGTTGAGAAACCCTCGTTTAAACAATTCGCTTTTCACGATTATTCACAGCTCCGCTTGGTACGCTAAAATTATTTTTTCTATTTGACTTCCACTGTTATGCAGACTTCACCGCGTGCTAGACAACCGCCACAGCTGCCGAAAGTACCACCTGCTGGGAAGTTATCAACGTATTTGTCAAAAAGACTTCAAGATCAACAACATGTAAGTTGGCTGCATAGCATTATGCTAGCCTTGGTTTACGAGCCATATCATATAAAAGCAACTTTTGTACAGTAGTTGCAACTGCTCGCGAAAAAATGTTAAAACAACTCCCTTGCCTGCTCGACTTCAAAAGTTAAGAAACAATGAGGAAGCAAGATCCTTGAAAACTTGGGCAGACGCCCTAGTAAACGCAGTGCAGTACTTCCAAACATATATGCATTGAAAACTCGGCGTGCTTTCCTTGCAATAGCCTATTTATTTTCATCAAACGTGAAAATGTTCCACACTTTGGATTCGAATAACCGTTGGGGTAATCCACTTTGTCTTTCTCAGTAGCAGCGTGGCTGAAAAATCAGATTCAAATTCATTTTGTACATTTGCAATCATTTCCATGAAAATTCGTGTACATTTCAGCGATGTTTTAATGCAGAAATGTAGCAATTGTACACTGAGATTCTTTCTCTGAAAATATGTTCCTCATTTAACTAATATTGAAAAATAGTGAGCGATTCGAATCCAGTTTTTAAACCATATGCAGCTGAATCTGATGAAATCGGATGCAGGAACATCAGATCCAGCTGCGTGCGGTTTACAAACTGGATTCGATTCGCGCTCATTAATCTCGCAGGCGCACTCGCGGGGCAGCACGGGCATCGAAGTTTCAAGGGCGGTGTTTAGCGCAACCGTTCTCTGTTTTAGTCCGCAGGTGACGCGGAAGAACAAAACAAGCTGCCTCCAACGCAACAGCAGTTATTTTACGTTTGAAGCCACGCAAACGAAACAACAGCGAATCCCACTGCCACATGAAGAGAAATCAACCGTAACGAGCTGAAAGTCACGTGCTGCAAAAGCGGTCTTGCGATGACTAAGTTGGTTCGCGAGGTGGAAAACAGCCACTGGGTGCTGAACAACTTTCGCATGTGTTTCTGGCACGTCTGGGCCAAGCTTGCAGATGGACATTTCTACACACGCTTTATCTCTGGGATAGGTCGCGGGAGAAGTAACACCAGGGGCGCAACGAGGTTAGATTGCGCCCGGGGCAAGAAACTAGTTTGGCGCCCCCATGTTCGAACCTGAGGTCTTTCGGAAGCAAACGTATTGGATTGAAGTACTTGCGACATTATTGGGACTTTTCTGCACCCACATAGTGATTCGACGCCTGGGGCATTATGTCCCCTTTGCGCCCCTCGTTACGCCCCTGAGTAACCCTAGGCGGTATCTACGCACTTCATTCAGCGACCTGGTAGGTCCGCTGGCTCTACACAAAGAGGGGACCAAGCCAGATGGTAGACCTAATCAAGCCACCGGATCCTTGATCGACTGGCCCCTTTGCCGTGGGTGTGGCTAGCAGGACTCGCTTCGTGTACTGACGACACCATTCCTGAAACACAAGCTTCTACCAGCCCGCTACGATAGTTCGGAAGGTTGAACGAAGATATTCAATAATATCCACAACTGTAATAATTAATGGTTTTGACCAGGTGCGCATGGCGTAACACTGACACGTAGAAGGTTCAAACAGAATTAGATTGTGGCTTCAGCCTAAGAAGCACTAATTCAGAAACCTCGGTTAAGTGGGTCGATGACTCAATTTTTCATTTAGTTAAAAGACCTTAAACAGCACTGAACTGTCGCAGACCCTAAGGTTTTTAAATCGATTGGGCAGTGAATTTACAGTATTCGGTGCAGTATGACTAATGTATGCACTTATCACTGGACGAAAGAGTGTGTGGGGTGTTGCGACAGCGCCGTACTTGAACACAACAAATTACGATAACGAAGTCATTCGGCAAGCACAAATGCCACCACACACAGTGTACAACAGGTCCATAACCAGCTTGGGACGACAAGGGCGAAGAGTTTTCCGAGAGGGGCCAAAATTTTTTGAACTATGTCCAATATTTTTAAATTTTGTCCAACACATTTTTCTAGAGGGGGCTTGCCCCCCCTGGTTACGGGCCTGGTGTACAGTAGTATTCCCTATTGCCGTCGTGAAGCCTCAAAAGTCGTACAAAAAGTAGAGTAAAAACTCGCTGAACCTGATTGTCTACACTGCGGCGCAACCGACCTGCAGAGGAGCTTAGCGAATTTAAATTGAACTGGTAACACCGCTCCGGAAGCGAAGTCCGAACATCCATCCGCGTTGATGCTTTCGATTTCCGACAAAAATCGCGATTGTCCGAATTATGACCCGACTGATTTGAGACTAGTTGCTCTGCTCCACGAACGACAGCCGCCTCCCCCGAAAGAAAACCGAGTTCCTTCGACGGTTGTCCACAGGTGCGCGATACCGTCGCGAACTGTCAGATTTTAAGCGTTTTGTTGTTTACGACTGCGTTGGAGTTTATTGATGTCCCTCTTTTCAATTCTTCGAAGTTGTTTCTTCTTCATTCTTTTTAACTTCGCGGTGTTGGTTATCTGAAACAGCAAGCATACAAAGCAATTATAGGACAAGCCGCGTCATCTCTAGCAGCTGAAAGCGTTAATTGGAAATAGTGGAAACATTGCAGGGAGAGGCATATATGTTGCCATGTCTTATGTGGAGGACGGGGGTTCTCCAGAGCAGCAGTATCACGTTTTAAGAATGCCCCCACAAATTAAAGCGAACTTGGTGAACTCAAAACACTTCATATCTTAATGATGTCACGAAGGTAAACGCTAAGACGCCACGCCAAAGTCTGCTCATCTCCTGGGCTATATTCCTGGAGGTGAAGTCAGTGCAAATGAGACTGATCGTCACTTGCATGGGGCCTAAAGTTGCAAAGTAACCAAGCAAGATTGACGGCATGGTCAAGTGTTCTTGACTGGTATTCGCCATCGCTTAGCGCGAGAACAAAGGAAAACTTTCTTGATGTGCTCATACACAGGCCCCTAGCCATGGGGGCATTCGGGAGTAGTGCCCCCCATTTTGTTGTGCCCAGAAAATTATTTTAAGCATATAACAAAATAAAAAATCTTTCCCCCCTAAAACGTATTTCTCCCCCCAAACCTTGAAACCTGGCTACGGGCCTGCACAATACGTACTACATCGGTGAACTTATGACGAGCACAGTACAATATTTATCGGTCATGGCAAACCTCAACGGCTACAGCTGAAAATATTTAATTCTAACAAATGTCACGGACGCAGAACTTGATCTTCAATAAATTCAAATAGATCTGTAAACCTGCAAGTAACGTTAAATAGCAAAGACATTTGAGTGTGAACAAACGCATACAGTGCATGCGCGAAAAAGCAAAGACACGTAGTACAGCTGACGACCACTGTTCGCTCTAAGAAAATTATACGCTGAGCAAATGTTAGTTTTGTTGCGCACTAAGCGCATGCAATTGCGCAACCATGCAGACAGACAATGAGTGAAGTGTTCCAAGCAATAAAAGGGCTGTGCGATATGTACATGCAGTATTAAAATTGGATTGTTGGAAGTGCGCGAGAACGAGATTTCACTGCCCAAATTGTGTGGTGACACTGCGCATTTTAGAGGGAACACTGCTGACGACGTTGTGCTACGCTTGCCGGGGACGATAAGGAGGATGTCCAGCGACACGTGCACCGATCACCATGGTGTAATTGCATCGGGGCAGTACAGGAACCACAAACAATAGATCTGAACTCGGCGTATCGTCTATTGCTCAGGTACGCTACCATGTATCAAAAAGCACAAATTTTTGATAGGTTGGATATATTGATCGCAGGCCTATATGGGGTTTATAAGGCTTCAAAAGCGCTCATATCAAGTTAGATGAAAAACCCATTCGCACCTTTAATGATTACATTTTCCGTACGAACAGCTGCTAAAGAAACAACTGGTAGTGGCACAAAATACGATGGTTTTTAGAAAAAACACCGGATACATCCAACATCAAAACCTTTACCACAAACCAAAAACACGCAGACATTTGTGATAGTATAAACATCGTTTGGGTTTTCATTATTGCTAAAAACAAAGACGTACTGAAATACTGTAATCGGAATCACGAATGGAAAACTGTCATGTGTGTAGATGCCACAAAAACGTGGTTTTGTTTTTAAATGATTAACCCTCACAGGCTCACGACTTGCTGCACGTTCTATCGCGGTATAGCTAAGTGCTTTTCAAACTTTTTTAAACCACGGAATAATTTTTGTGTCACTCTCATAGTACGTTAAAGATTCAAAGTGGGGAAGTGGATAATTACACTTCCATGAAACATTTCTTGCGGAACAGCTGACGACCTTCCGCAAAACATCTGTCGAAAATAACGCTTCTATGTCATCTGAAGTACGGTTTATAGCCACGCGTCCACGACTCAGCATAACTTCCATGCGTTATAAACCCAGAATTTGGAGTTAGACGAAGCACCTCGTCGATTGAAGATTTCTATCAGATTTACAACCTTGAGCCTGGAGTTGATGCAAGTTAGTTATATGCTAAAAGTTATAGCGAGAATAGAGAATCAACACACGCTTCGAAAACCACGAAGATACAATACCCCTACCACCATTTTGAAGGTTTTCTTAAACGTCACACAAACTTCTTATGACAGCTATTAGAGTAATTTTTCATCAGATTGTAACACCTACCAATTTCGTCTTTTGTTATTTTGCCCACAGATTTGCATTTTGCAAAGGCAGGTCCAGCCACCCAAAATCCGTTGACCCTGTACCTTAAGCATCTAAATTGCACTCTATCATTCAATGTTTTTTACGGCGTTTTGAGGGGCCGAAACGATCTCTTAAAATATAGTAGAAACTCTCTGCATAGCCACTGCCAAAATACACCAAAACCTCGCTTTAACGGTCGCCAAAATCAAACCTTAAAAAAACTGCTACCACTAACAATTTCAACGACTTCAGATTTTCTTTGATTTTCTTCTTTAGTTTTTTTGTGAGCCTCAACTCGTCGTCGATGTTCCAGTCTTTCTTGCCTGAAAAGTAACAAAAATACAAGCAAATATTCACCATTTCACGCTTTTATACCAATCTCAACGGCAAGTAAGAGATTCTCTGAAATTAAACTATAAGTTTCACCAACTAAATTACTCGGTAAACTAGAGCTACCGCAGTAAAGTGATGACTTTTGTCAATTCTTGGTAACCTGATTAACACATTAGATCTTTCATAATACTGAAAATATCCAACCGGTACCGCCCACGATGTATGTAAACAAAGTTTTATGCAACTGTTTTGTTAAAGATCGGAAGTTGACTGCGCCGCTCTGGAGAAAAACACGTACTTGGTATCGAGGCAATATGCATACCTATATAACATGAATTACCCAAGTTAAAATTCAAATTTGCAAGCCAAACACATTCCTGGTTTGTGTGTTGTTGTTTCTTGTAAGGTTGGGTACCGCCATTGTTACATCAGCGTCTTGATGCGGCCCTCGGGTTACTTTGTAGATCCTAATTTGGCCCTCCGAGCAATTTGGGTTTGAGACGCCTGACTTATGCCCTACGTTTATATACAGTATATCAGAGGTTTTTCTCAGCATTCAGATTATAATTGATCTTTCAGCATATGATCACACTGGGTGCGGTAAACCACACCTGTACTATGGTGTGTATTTCGAATAATGGCCTGACTGCAGAAATTGCCTACATGTTTCTCCTTGCACTACGATTTAGAGAAGTATTATATTAAAGCAAATTCACATTTAGTTAATGGGAATGTTGATTTCATCAAAAAAAGCAAAACCGCAGAACGATTAACTTGATGCCTTATTTAAGTATCAATAGTTTAAAACTTAACACATTATTACCGAAAGCATTTGGAACAGATGTTAACGATAATATGGCCGTAGGCCGTGATGTTAGGCCACAAATTAAAAACGGGTCTGGTGCTTTTTTTTAGATGAATGGCTGTTTTAGAACAACCTCGGTCCACACCTGGCAATAAAGCAATGATACTGATAGAAAATAACTTAAAATTTAAAGCAAGCAGAAAAAAACTCATTTTTTATGAAAACTAATCAAGCATCCATGTCCTATGAATCAGCTCGTCGGTGTTTAAAAAATTAAGGAGCGACAATTGTTAAAAAAAACGTGTTATAGCCTGAATCAAATATTATTTCTTCTTGTTTGACTGCACGTATTTACAAAACCATTGTTGTCACGTGGTTTCACAACGTCCCCACATTTGTGATGCAAACTACAGTTCAGTTCATCGCATTGGCAACATAACCTGCTGTTTCAGATGCCGAAAATAGGAAATCAACAACTACGCCTGATCAGAGTGTTTCCCATTATGTCAATCAATGGGCAATTCTTACATAATTGGTACAATAGTTTTTTTTCAGATACTAAGGAATGCAAGATATGAAACTTCAAGTTAATTCTGAAAACTGTCGTAAACACATTTATAAAATTACATGAAAATTTTCTCCCATTGCATATTTCAAAGAAAGCTACATTTCGTCAGCATAATCTAAAATGTCAGATGTTTCGATACAGCGCTTATACGTAGTACAGAAAAAACATTACTACATGACGCTGTAGATCAACATGCATGTTATAGCGACAGCAGAAGGAATGAAAACATACAAAAAGTTTTGCTGGACAGACCTGGTTTTCATTAACAGGTAGTACGCCGACAAAGTAACAAATGCACGTGTAAACATAGCGGTAGCCCTAGAACATTTTCTTGGCCTGCGGTACCTCACGCATAATTCAGTTATCATGTATTTATAGTAAACTTCCTCCAGCCTTATTACCATTTTGCCCATGCACGCATAGTTCTTACGCAGTACGTAACGTGAAAATTCTTCTTGGCACCACAGGGCAATGCAGCAGGCAGGCGGTCAAAACTGCTGACATTAGGTCAATACAACTGGATTACGCTGATGAAACACATTCTTTTATCAGTGAGCACACTGACATCATCCATAATACAGTTTTATACTTGAGATAAATGCATGCACAAAAAAACAGTGCTTATAACGTATAGAAACTGATGATTCCATTTTTTTTGCATAAACACTAACTGAAGACCTCTTCTGTTGTTCTTTTTCCATTCATGCCTTGACTTCCATTTGTCTTTGAAATTCGAGGCGGGATTTACTGGAAATTTCTCAACGGGAGTAGAAATGTCGCATGCCACAGCAAAACTAACTATAAAACTCGTCATGTTGTGCTACGCAACATTTTATTTGCATCTTCTACAAAATATTACACACAACTAAAACGATTTGCAAATTTTTCACTGTCAAGGGTTCAAACTTCAAAGGAAAAGCTACGATAAAATACCTGCGAGTCTCAATAATTTTTTCCTGGTACTTTTTCACAGAAAGCTTCTCATCTTTTATGGCAATTTTTTTCTGCCAACTAGTTTTCAAAGGTTTGTCCTTGTTCATTGACGAAAATCTGCACAAAAAGAAATATAAACTCCATAAATCAACGACAACAACCTCTGCAAACCAACGAAACATAAGATAAACATACAGTTAAGCAAGATTTACCTTATGTTTCACTGGTAGATTAGACGTACAAATACGTGTTATATGCGTTGCTCGCAGTTCAACATAGAGCTAAGTGGCTCATTTGAAATTTTATCAATCGGTGTGAATGAAGATTGAAAACATATCGTAGCACTGCTTCACTTCACACAAATGACTGGTTAGTCCCAGTGGTGCTCTGACTAGCAACAAAACTTGTCTAAAAAGGTGTGTACAATTTGGTAAAGCACTTCAATTAAATTTTAAAAGACGAAATGAAATCAGTGTCATAAGCCTTGTCCATCTAAAAACAGTTAGCTGTGAACCTTTTAAGAAAACCAATTGAGTTTCTCATAATCGCCAACTATTGTCAGAAGTGGTGCATATAAAGTAACAGCATATGCTTCCAGTATTTTCTCAACTCATGACTGAAAAAGCAACCAAATTCCTGAACTAACTCATTCTTGATATTAACTTATATCCTTACTGTAACATGGAAGGTATCTCACCACATCTGTCACACCTAAAAGGATGGCGTCAGATGTCAGAAAACTACGGTACATTGGGAAGCACATTATCCATGCACAGTAACCACCAAAACATAAACTCAGATGGTGAAACAACATATAGTGTTATCATTGTTATAAACTGTTACCACCTTTTCAATCTTAGAAGTGAGATCGGACATGCTGTCCTATCCATCACTGCAATTGTGAAGCAATAGTCAGCTATTTACCCGCCACCAGAATCTTCAGTTTTTATTAATTTTCATAGGTGCTTTTCCTCGCAGGAGGGTAGCGGGAGCAGCAGCCCTAGGATGACTTGAAATACTTCATGATTTCCACAATCTGATAGTTCTGCTGGCTCTACACCAAGGCGGGACCAAGTAAGGTCAGATGTAATCACTCCACATGGTGCTTGATCACCTCTGGGGCACTTTCCCGTGGGTGCAGCAGGACTTGCCTTGCCTGATATTTCCTGGGGCATTCTGGTAAATGTGACTGGACCATCATAGCTGAGATCTCTCTATTCAGAGAAGAGGCTCACATTCAGGGTTTTATGAATTTCACAGTTGTGCACTTGGTCATGAAGTGTCACACCATGAATCCTTTGAAAAATCCCATCTCTGCTGCTTGCACTGGAGATATCACTTTTTCAATTGTTACCCTGGAGGATCAGAACAAAATACGATTTGAAAACTAACAACTTCGTGGTGTTCGGAAGCTCCCATTTTGTGACCACAGAGCAATAAAAATCACTAAGTTACTATATCTTGCCTTACGACAAAAACTTACTGAATGTACTGTCCAAAAATTGGATCTTACCTAGTCTCCTCATACAGACTGAAATGCTTTAAATTTAATGCGAAAAAAATAAAATTAGGATAACATATTGAAAGCTCTGTGAATTAACATATAACTCTAATCTAAATCCTAGCTTTCATTGCTTACCGTAAATCCAACAAACACTTCTTACATAGCTTGACCTAATCCACTATAACTACAGTATATTAGCTATCATTAACTAATCAGTGATGAGCAATACTGCCACATTCTCAGGTCATTTTTCAATTTATGACACACAGACATGTCCACATGCCATCTCTGTGTTTTATTTTCAGTGCAATGTGCAGAAAAAGAGGATTTCCTCAGTTTCTCTCATTGTTTCTAAATAGTTGTAGAAAAAAGTTTCTGGTTTAACTTTCAACTTAGGTAGTGACTATTCATACATTTTGCATGATACGTTTCGAATAAACCAGTCAGTCTGCCACTGAATCGGCGTCGAACTAGCAGCCTAACGGAAAGGTTTCTAGATTGCCGTGCCAATGGTTTTGTGTTCACCTCTCATCTTGGCACCCTGCCTTTTTGTAATAAAGACTGCTTGCACGTTTCATTTCATGTGGCTACTTTTTCTTTATTTTTTCAAAACTTTCCAAACTTCTGTTTTAAAGGTTAGGTTTAGGGGTTAGCATTGGATTAGTGTTAGCTTAGCATTACCTTACTGTTAGCTTAGTGTTTGATAGGTTAGCGTTAATGTTAGCTTAGCGTTAGGTCGCCGTTAGGTTAAGGATTAAGGTTAGCATTTATGTTTCATTTGTTTCTACCAAGCCTACTGCATTATGTCCATGCGTTACTAATCATGTTACAGCAGATGGTTAAATAAGGTTTCAAATTTAAAGATCCATCAATGGTTCTGTAACCACTGCTTTTCACTTAAGGGCGAATATAAATCAAGGCAGTGGCTACAGATACCCCTGTGGATCTTGAAATCTGAAAACTTATTTATACGCCATCTGTGACGTAACAGTAATGCATGATAAGAGTGCAGTAGGCTTGGTAAAAACGAACTAAACATAAAAGATAAACACAAAGCCTAACCCTAACCATAGCCCTAAGGCTAATCTTAACCCTAACTCTCTAACCCCTAAAGGTAACACATAAGCCTGAAAAAAGCAAAGAAAAAAAAACGAAAGTCAGCAAGGTGGCAGTCAAACCGAAAACCATTGGCATAGCAGCCATAACTCATAACCCCTAGGCTACGAATGACAAACTGACCCTTTTGTTTGAACTGCGTCAGGTCAGGCGTATGTATCCATAGTCACTTCCATAAATCAAAAATCCCAGTTCACCTTCATTCATATTGGTAGACGTCTTTTTTAATAAATCCTTACTTCTCCATTATGTTGGTTACTTTAAGCTAAGTAGGAGCATTAAGCATTCATAAATAAAAGGTAGTGTCTATTTTACCACCAAGATGCAACAGATCGGCTGGAGCTATTGTGCCGCCAGTCAAACATTCGGTCTCGTGGCATGACACAATACAAACAAAAAGGTCACTTTCTTTGTCAGGAACAAGCTGTCCTGCTCGTGGTGCAACTGCAATGCCAATGGTTAGGTGATACAGCTGCTATGCCAATGGTTGCCGGTTCGACTTTCGCCTTGCCGACTTTCTTTTGTTTTTTTTCTTTTTTCCAGGCTCCGCTTAGGTGTTACCTTTACGGGTTAGTGTTCTTAGGTTAGGATTTGGTTTAGGGTTAGGATTATTAGGGTTTGGCAGGTTACAATTAGGGTTAGGTTAGTGTTAGCTTAGTTTTAGGTTAGGGTTAGGTAGTGTTACTGTTAGCTTAGCGTTAGGTTAGGTTAGCTTAGTGTTAGGTTATGGATAGGTTACCTTTTACTGTTAGGTTAGCCTAGGGATAGGTTAGGATTAGCTTACGGTTACGTTGTAGGTTTTTCTTTCACTTATATTAACTTCCTTTCTACCAAGCCTTTTGCTGCTGCCATCCTGGCGGCAAAATAGACACTGCCTAAGTAAATAAAAATGAAGTTAGGCTCTGGATACTTCTGAACAAAAAATCAAAACACTCAAACAGTTATGCAACAGATCAGCAAGACTAACCTAGATGTTTGTGCTATTTTCCATGATTTTCCCGACTTCGGACATCCTCTAACTACAATACCAGAACCAGTTGACATTACACACCTTGACACAAACTGTGCAGAAATAAGAAAAATTTGACTAATAATACAGACAGTACACTGAGTAATGAGTTGCTTCAAAAATACGAGCGCATAGCCTCCTTCCATACAGTGAAGAACTAGTAAATACTTCTCTCATTTACTAAACATTTTTTGTTTTTCATGTACCCAACCCTTATTGGATTAATGTTGGCTGCTAATATTACTGTAATCTGTCCATGCCATTGATTGTCTCCCAGACTGGAAATCGTGGCAGTTGTCGACGAGATATCGTGCGTAACATGTGGATTGGGCAAAACACGCGTGACAAACAAATCTTTGGCGCGTAATATTCACACTAGAGATGGCACGGGGCGCTAATGGTCTGGATTTTGGGCGGGCCGCTGAGGTTGAACGAGCGGGCCGCTAACGATATTTTTAGCGGTTGGACTTCACCGAGCCGCTACGAGCCAGCCGCTAATGTTGAAAATCCTTCAAAAATTTTTTGAGTTGAAAGAACAACTCGATGGCAATAAAAGTGACTGAAACCACTTGGCATTGCTTTGCCGTTGCTGTATTTTAAGGCAAATTTGCTTTTCCCATATGTGAGCACCAGAGATGTGTTGACTGTGAAATTTTTCAGTCCGAGTCCAATCCTGATCCGCAAAAGTTGAATCCGATCCAGTCCTGATCCGTACAATTTTTGAAAATCATCAGTCCGATCCAGTCATGATCTGCACTTGTAAAACCATGTATTTTATTTACCCTCATAAGGCAAAACATAACAACCTCATGAGGTAAAATAAACACAACCTTTTGGCATTTCCAAAATTCAATAATTCAGTCTTTATTTTGCCGTTGTAGAGGCAAAAGCACTGCTGGAATTATTTTGCCATTAGGCGAACCCATTCGGTAGAATTGGTCAAGTGACAAGGAT
>JGI24159J19872_10004918_pt1 | contig 17152 bp, 12 predicted proteins | sample Ectturendosymbi4_FD_19872 | JGI IMG/M metagenome (IMG submission 19872) | reverse complement strand
AATTTTTGGGGGGCCAAAAATTGGGGTGGCGAATGTTTGATTTTAGGCTAGCAACAGTATTTTGTTTGGGACACCGCCTCTCAAAACACAAAATGACTAGATATTTTAAAAATTGGGGTGAAATGGCTCCGTGGCCCCCCTGGCTACGCCTATGCGCTTGCGTAGGGCTTGAGCAAATGCTTGCCCTCCACATCGCAGCGCTGAGCTGATCATCTAGTGTCGTTTTGTGCTCAGTTACTCCTGTACCCCTGTCATAACAGAGCTAAATTTTAGAACAAAGCAGTATGTGACTACAGTGTTAGTTCATTCTTTCTCTCTTACAGCACTGCATTCTACAGGTTAAATCCACTGAGTTCTTGCCGTTTGTTGTTTCGTCATTTTAAGTTCACTCAGTGAAGTTCCTAGTCATGATTTAGGTTTTTTGCATTTCCATTTCATTTTTTAAAGTTACAGATTCACAGTAATGTGTTGCGCCACAAAAATGATGTATCGATGACTTAATATGCATTTTAGAAAAGCATTTTCTTCCTGATCTTTCTCATCCAATTTTCTTAATAAAATAAAATGCGAAACCGTCTCCTTCAAAGCAAAATTTCCCAGTATCCTCTGAAAGAGTCTTCGTTTCAAAAATGTCCAAACGGTTATTGTCGCTTGCTTTCAAATTGGCTGTGGCTTGTACAGTGTGTTGTATCTTGGAGTTCTACTGATTGGGTAAGTACAGCCCTCGTACGAACGATGGCATCAGCTTACGATCTTGTTGAGCTCAAGGCAACAACAGAAAATGTCGTTTGTGCTACCCTGTCGCTCGTCCCTTGATCGAAGCAGTTGGACCTATACAAGAAAACTCATAAACAATTGGAGATAAACAACGACCTTTGATTGTGACATCACAATAATATATTCTTAATGAGAATCTACAGGAGTGAAACACGCTTTTCTTGCGGTTTCAAATATACGCTTCAATCATGCTTGTAGCAGGTTAGAAAGGAGAGTAGATGCAGATGCGTCTCGAGTCTTCTCGGTTGTTCTCATTCACACTACTCTATTTTATTTTATTGTAAGAACACACTTCATTGCTTTATCTCGAGAACTGTTGGTTGAGTTTGATCAGTGTTTTGCATCATATCATATGATTTTCTGACGAATTTTTGCTTTAACTTTTGCAGAGAAATAGTGATCATAATTTTCTTAAAAATTAAAAACATTTAAAAAGTGTGAAAAAGGAATGGCAAGAATTTCGTTTCCGCGATGATAGGTCTCTCCACTGCCATATTCGTGCTTTTGTGCGCATGTGCAGCATGGCAATTAAACTTGCGACACGAACTCATGCCAGTGTCGTGACATGTATTTGGGCAACAATTCATAGTCTCAGCTTCTGTGACAGTTTGTCACAGTATTGCGATTTTGTGGGAGGAGGCTTTACAACTTGCCTGCCTGGAATAGCTTTGAGTATGAAGATACATATGCTTTCATGTCGGTATGGCCTAATAACCCAGAATTGTCATATCATACAAATACAGCACATCCTTGAACGCTCAATTTTAAATAGTAATGTGCGAATAGAGAATGCACCCTAACAAAGCTCTTTTTTCCTTATCTGAAATGGTAATTGTTTGACGTGGGAGTAAACCAGAAATTAATTGCATTCAAGTTTATGAAGCGAACGATGTACAAACGCAAATAATACCAACAATGTAAAACAGTGGCGATCAGGACTGTCATTTGTTGGTTTGAACTTTTGGTCAAAAACTTCTATCTTTAAACAACGCAAGAGTCATCTTTTTAAACACAAAAAATCTTCTGTAACTATCAGAACAAATACTGAAAAAGAAAGCGAAGATGCATACGTTTCATCAACATTTACAGCAGCTTCGCAGCTTGCACACAGGTTCTCACGAACCCTATCAATTTAAAGCAGTAATTCTCAACGTGGTCCAGGTGGACAACCGGTTTGAAGCTAAAACTTTGTGGTATTTCATTACTGCAAACTATGCCTTTATAGATACACTTATTTTTCATAACATGGTACTATGATTTGTTTTTCAGTTGGGACTAAGTTAACCGGGAAATTTCATCTTATTTTCAGATTTTATTTAAACATATTTCTAACTGAAGTTGAATCTTTCAATTTAATTCATATGAGATTAGCTCATTTGAAACAAATTTGTCTAAGACGTATTCATTTTGCAGACCCTTATTAATTCATATTAATTTGATGGCAGTTACTAGGAAACTATAAACTTTATACAAGTTACTTTGAAACCATTCGGATTGAGATCCATTCATTGAGCCTATTGATTCAGACCGTTTAGTTGACATCAATTTGCTTAGAATGAAATCAGTTAATACTTTTAGGTTTGAAACCACATACGCCAACACCATTGATTTCAAACAGTTTGATTTTGTCTTGGTCAGGTTTTCCGTCCTTATGAACGTCGTTTATCATAAAGCATTCTCTAACAGCGAATTGATACTCAGGTACTCGAAGTTTTGGCCGACCCCTCCTTTGTTTCAGAGGTATGTTACAAGAAGAGATCAGCTGCAGGTCAAAATCCCGTCCCCGACTGTGAGACATTACCCAGAATTGTCTGACCTTCCGTTCACTCCTTCGCCAAGGTTCGCTGAAGATCAACCACCCCGTTCATCTCAGAGGGATCAAATGCATGAGGGTTTGTCACTCTACGGCAGGTGTCGGCAACCTTTTGCTAAATCCGACGCGTGATGTCAAGTTTTTGCAAAGTGATACGAGGTGTCGGCGACGCGCGAGCGAGCTGTGCAACGTTACTCCGAGATATTTGGGTTCAGAGCAGAAGGGCAGGGTTTTGTTGTTGCAGTTGCTTTCTAGCTCGCATTTAGCTTTCTTGTTGTTGAGGTGTAAGACTGCCGACGTGGCTTTTGTAGTGCTGAACTTTAGCTTCATTACTTTATCTCTAGAATTGTTACGAAATTGTTATATAGAAATATCATAACGAAATTGATAAGTAAGACTCGCAGCTTTTGCGTGCAATTGGAAAATGCTTGGCGTGCCAAGTGTGGCACGCATGCTGTAGGTTGCCGACCCTTGCTCTACGGTTTACGACATATTCATTTGAAACCGTTCGAATTAAGTTTTTTATCGGGATTATTTTTCGAAATGCTTTTCACTAACTGAGTATTCGGAGGTGCGTGAGACCAACCCCACACCTTTTACGGTATAGGGATATGTCGGGGCAAACACTCAGTCGTGCCGGCGAGCAGTGTAATCATATTTTTCTGTAAACGTTGGTCACATAGGCCTAATCCGTTATAAGTCGGTTAAACTTTGCATTTCATTTAACACAATGTTCAAATTAGCGATTTAAAAACTCTGAATTGAAAGCGCCTGATGTAATTTGCTTTATAATGTAATTAACTGATAAATGTGATGGCTTAAAGATTCCAAACAACATGATGGAAAAGAATACCCATGTAGCAAGCAACATTCACTCAAACCGCCTGAAGCTACCTGTTAGCACTAATAATAAAACGCTGTGGCATTACTTGCATAAGAATTAAAACCAAGTTGGCACCGATCAGTAAAATTTGCTTTGAGGTCTTAAATAAACGACTGCCACTGTCAGGTTTCCAGTTGGTCGGTCGCAAACGATTGTAGCTTGTTGGTAAAGAGCTAGCCAATGAAAGTGGTTTCAGTTAACAGCGTGTTCAAATAATTGGTATAAAAAGATTTTAGCATAAAATGCAGTGTTCTGAATGATTGTTTTCTACCAACAGGTCTCAGTGGTTATGATGAATATTCTCAAAAAACTATGGTTAGCCGTCTGCACGTCCAGCGCATATTTGGTTTACCTTTAATCGTTTACATATTATGCTAAACTAAATCTTTAGCTCATAAATTTTAAACACTGCTTTTGTGACACATAGTTTTACCCACGTTGAGAAGAAAAAGATTAAAGTATATTGATGTTCATGAAATAATTACTTATTGTAATGACTTTATACTGTGAAATGGCATGCACCTCAAGTTGCCCAATCACCAAAAAGACATTATTTCACTTAATTTAAAAATCGCATTTCCTCTCGAGAACATCCAGAGAGAAGCAGCGCTAGGTCTCGAAACACCCAGCAGTTTTTATTAATCTCTAGAATTTCTGCAAGCTGTATACGCTGACGTGACTAAGACAGGTGGGTCATATGCAGGATGTTACAAAGCTACCTGGTCCCTTACTGCCCCTGGGGTGCTATCTCATGTCTGAAAGTAGCAAGAACGTTTCTCACCAACCTTCACTAACCATACAAATTTTTCAAATCTTTTGTTTATTAAACCACCTGTTTTCCAACATGCTTTGACAGTCAATCGGTAGTTTGCATCGTTGTTTTTATCGTCGTGCGGATTATCCATGCTGTTCGTTCCTGCAAGAAAAGCAAAAATATCTACGAAAAGGCCGACTTTTACACAGGTGACTGCGCGGGAACAGGTTTCTACGGCATGACCTGCGAAACACGCAGTCATGTTTTGTGTGTGTCTTTTGCTGAAGAAACTTTGCCACAACCTCAAATTTTCCGCAACTGGTAGGACCCGCCACAACACACGTGAACACTGGTGTAGGAGGCGGGGGTGCAGGGGATAAAAACGCACCCCCAAAAGTTTTGATTTGGTGAAAATCCGAGCAAAATCCTGTAAAATCTGCGCAGTATATCTGAAAATCTTCACAAACTCCCTGTAAATTTGAGCAAACTCCCTGAGTGCCAAACATGCTTTGATTTTTTAAAATATGGCGCCCAAAATGACATGAGCTCTTTTTTTAGGTCACTTTTTTGAGTTTGTTTCGGGCAAGTTGGGGAGAATTCAGGCAAAAATCCTTCGCTCGCACCCCCCACAAATTTCCCTGTCTCTTAAACTATATGCCAGGCTTCGCCGCCAAGGTGTTTATGACAGTGTTACTTTTTATCTTCAAAATGGGCACACGACAAATAGGGCATTATTCACGTTGCTTGGCACAATGCAGGAAGGCGCACATATGGTTAAACAACAACACTTGTTTCTCTGGTCAAAGCATATCTCGCACTGGAACAGTCATCGCACTGGAACAGCGATGATTCTGTTTCTTACAACGGTGCGGTGATGGGGTGCCTCTGTAAACACAGAGACGTTGTTAGACATCGAATTGTAGTGCCGGTAACATTTTCAAACGAAGCGCACCTTTTCAGCAGAAGTTTGGCATGAATGACTTGTCCCAGGTCGTGTCAGAGTGGCCGACAGAGGTTCGGAAACCTGAAAGTGCAATCAAAACACAAACTCAAAACCTTTTTTTTGAAGAATGTATTCCCAATGTAGATATCATTTCGCGTGCTCGAGATGAAAGTTGTCATTTAACCTCCAGCTAGACAAGCAGCCATCGCCGCATAACATTTGACTCTGTTTTCTTGTCCTGGCCAGATCCGTTTTCTTTAGTTTTCATCATTTCACCTGTAAGTTTTTGTTTATAATTACAGGAGTAAAAATGCGTGCTTGACGTGAAATCGATTTCCTAGTAAAATACTTTGTGAGCAGATTCAGCTGTTTTACCCTTGTACTTAGGAACTTATCCGCAAAGATCATACTGTACTTCTATATCCATTTATTTTTATTACAAAGATTATCAAAACTTTCAAATAGTCTAATAAAGTTATGATAATTATACGTATAACTGGCTGACCAAATTTACAAAAGAATCGCACAGCATATTGCAACTGCAAACTAAAACTTCTTTAAAGATGAAAACACATTTTTTAATTTGGATGGTATAATAAACTATTTAATGCAAGTCGTGTATTATGTGTGTTCGAAAAAAACAATCGAAACAATATAGCCTATTCAGCCTTTTCGAATTTCAATAACACAGCATGTTAATCAAAACACCACTTCCATGTCTTCATCGAACCAAAGTCGTCATGATTTCATCAAAGTCAGTTTTCGCTGTCTTCGCTTCCTATACTAATCAAAGCTAGATCACCCAATCTTCCCTCGCTCCTAAAGGATCTGTTTCACTTTACTGAAAAATCACTCGCAGCTTGCAGTAGATTCTACCATCGTCAGCACTATTTACAAAGCAATTCGAAGATTTGGAAAGATGCTATCATAACCATAATCAACTATGAATCTCAGGAGGTGTTCACGGCCCGACAATTTTAAATTTCCTGACTTGATACTGGCATTTTGCAATCTAGAACCTCCTAGTAAAATTGCTTGCCACCTACATCTTAACTATAAACAGCTGCTAAATTTTTACACCTATATTTTTGTGTTTGATAGTGAGAACTGTAAAAAAGAACTTGTACATTCAACAACAAGACAAGTTTGGACAGAAAAAGCTAGCACTAAGCAAGACTAGCCAATCTCTTCTTTCAAGATTGATCATGTTTGCTCATGGTGCGGTAAGGATAGTTAATTGTTGATGTTTCAAGGACCAGCTATTTACTAAGGTTCTCTTTCTTAGTCTCTGAACAGGAATATTGTGTTTAGCCTATTTGTTGGGCACAGCGTGGGCCGCTGCGTCTCTGAGAGAAGTTTTACCAGGGGTGACGAAGACCGACACCGGGTTCCCCTAGCTTTCTGGAGCCCTTATCGTAACTTTGTATGGCTTGTTTGTATAGGCCTAGTTATCTGAATATAGATAAAAACGCTACCATACTAACAGTGACAAATAGTAAATTGTTATACTGGCAAATGGTTTACACGAATAATTTAGGGCCTAATTACAGAAAAACTTAGTATGTGTACTGTACTTTCATCCTCCCGGGCCCGATGTACCTTTTGTACCCCCTCTTGTAGGCCCTGGTGGGCCACAGAAGTTTGAGCAAAATGTAAATATAAGGGAGCTTAACAGCAGTTTATGCGCTAACAGTCAGATTCTCACAGCCACGGACGTAAACTCCTAAGTTATCATACATCAGCAAATGTGCGATATAACACCCTATGTCGCTTGCTAAAACTATGTAAGGCTATTGAAAAAGTGCTAAAAAGGAGATTAAGACAATATAATGCTTAGAGCAAAATGTAGGGAATTTCTGTGAAATGTTATGAATTTTAAGATCAATTTTAGGGATTTTCTAGTCAGCATTTGTGAGAACCCTGATAACCAGGGTTGCGAACATCCCGACTTCGCTCTCATTCTAGTTACGTTACAATGGGCGGGAATCCAGCTTTCACAGTGCATGCTGTATAGGCTAACGCCCGTGCGTTTAGAGTAGCGATTAAACTTAAACTCAGTGTGTTGTTACAACAACAGATCTGATGTTTAGGAAATAATCTGAGCTTTGATGGTTTGACAAACTTTATGTTGAAATGGATTTGATGTGGTTATCAAAAGGTTGTAGATGATTTTTATTTGCGGGATATTTAATTGAAACTGTGCAGCAGCGTTGAGTATATTACAGTAGTTATAACTGTGAGCTTTTTAGTCACTTCTACATGTGTTTTATACTAAGTTGACTTATAAAATTGATCATCTGCTTGAGCATGATTGTCGAAATGCGAATCACAAAATTGCTTAACTATGCCTTTTCACGGATCGTTACTGGCCTTCGATATATCCTAGGTTAATACACGTGACATATTCGAATTATGTCAGGTTTTTGACGAAATAATCGATAAATTGCAGCAGCAAAGGCATGAAAACTTTGTCTTTGAAGTGGGATAATTACAAGTAAAGCATTGCATCGCAATATTTTCATGTAAACTTTTCAAAGTATTATATCCAAGGAAACGTTTTAGGATTTTGTATTGGTGTGGCAATTTTGTAGAGGTCTTTTCACTTCAGTCTTTCATATGCATGTAGTGGTTGAGATTCCTGGACTGAGAACCAATCTGTAGCAGTTGTTGAAAGTTTTCCTGGCTGAGGTGCGGATGCTTGCTAGAACAGCAGACACGTAACTCTGTCTTCTACAACGTCACCAAACGTAGTCCGATCGACATGGGCGTTTTATTCTCTGACGCAGGTTCTTGCAAACGAAAGCAAAAGACATCGCTTCACACTATTGTCGCGTCTGGACTATCGAGGTTCACTTCTAACATGCTCATAGGTCGGGCACCAACCGTCCCGATCATCTGCACACACTAGTTGTCATGTTTTGCTGAGTTCCCTGCGCGGGTCGAAGGATTGCCTTTCAGATGGCGCGTCGCGACACAGCGCGAGTTGCGTTCGAGACGGTGATCAGCGCAGCTATTCTGCGGGCCGCGACGAGGCCCGCTACAGGCGTTCGGCTCCCCTAGGAAAAACGGCGTGGAGAGGTCATAGTGACCCGACACGGCACCTTGACAACGGTGTCAGAGTAGGGCAGACGAAAACGGGGGGGTAAGGAACACTACTGCAAGAAAAAAAGAAACACAAGCGAGCGAGTAAAGTGAAAACGAGCGCCACAATAACAGAAACGACTGACACAGAGAGCGGGAGCGAGGAGGGCCAGTGGCCGGGCTTCGTGATAAAAGAAGAGTGAGCGGGGAGGGCCAGTGGCCGAGCTCCGTGATAAAAGAGAGAGCGAGGGAGGCCGGTGGCCGGGCTCAAGACGCGGTTCGGCGACTCAGAGGAAGTTCCTCCGAGGCTGCACTGGCGACCAAAGCGATGCAAATAGCACAACAGGGTGGGGCCGCGTAGACACAGTACCGGAGTCGCGCGAATGATAAAGGCGGTAGCCTGTAAGCTTGCGTCGGGTCGCGACGTTGGACGAGCGCATTGAGTAAGCTCGGGGGGGAAAAGTCCGCGGAAGAGAAAACGCACTGAGGAAAAACCCAACGGTTGATCGCCCGCGATCGGCGCCGGGAAAGGGCCTGGCGTACCCCCGCAGCTACGACTTTCCCTCACGCAGGCGCACAAGCAGTCGTTTTCGAACTTTCGCTTTTTCAGGACATTCGGTAATTCTGTGTCCTCGTTTTTGTAGCATCTCCTGCTAACCTTTCGTCATTGTTTACGTATGCGCCATTTTTTCGCCACGCCTTCTTTTTTTTCCCTTCTTTGTTCAGGGCCTCCGGTTCACAACGTATGACGCCCCTTTCCCTTGTGTTTTTTTCCGCGTTGTCCAGCGGCTCCGGCTTGTCGCCCACTACGCCGCTTTTCTTTCTCGTATCTCGGGGTTCTTATGTCTGTCTTTCACTTTTGCAATGGGCGTCCGCAAGGGCAGGGGAAAGACGGGCTTTTCCCCTACCTGGAAATTGGGTCTAATAACCAAAAATTTCTAGGAAACTTGACGTCAGCAGCTTAATTTCGATTAATTGATTTAATTCTTGTAATGGCAGTTTATTTACCGGTATGACATTCACACTGCACAACAGCCAGGTTGACTGTTCTGATTGTCATGTAGTGAAGAGCTTGCAGCTCACTCATGTCCGATCCTATGCCTGCAGAGGCAGGTGGCAAAACTTGGGAGCGGATTGTTCTAACAACACCATGGAAACGAATTTTTAAAAGTTCACTTCAACTTTCGGTAGTGGGCGTTTTGCCGTATGAGACATCTTGGCAGGTTATGAAGCACGACAGTGCGAGCTGATAGCGGTGAGCCATGTTGTTTTATACTGTGGGAAAAGAAGCATTAGTGAAAAGTATAGCTGCGACAATGAAACGCAGTTTCTGTGACTGTTGCCGTAACATGAGCAGTTGTGGGTTTAAGTTTGGGAGGCGGGCGAGGCAAGACTAAAAAAGGGGCCCTGTGATGACGTCATCATACTCAGCCAACGGCGATAAGGACATTTGATCAAGCCGAAGATACTGCCACCGAAGGATACGTTCCTGAAACAACGGCATGACTGACATACCAGAAGGAGAAAATGCATAAGTTGGGTAGACAATGCTGGCAACACATGAACAGCTAGGCAATAGCAAGTTGGCATCGCCCCACTTCATGTTTCTGTTTTCTTACAGAATATACAAGCGCAAACAACTCATATTCATGTATAGTAACTTACGATAACTGATAAGTAACGATACCTTTACGACAAACTGAAGTAAACGCAAATACGTAGTGAACCCGCTGTACCGGCTGCCATCTGCTCTGGCCAGCGGTCAAACCCACATATCTTATTTATACTGGTATGCAATTAACAAGCGCGGCGCTCACAACAATAATTGACAAAGCTTAAAAAGGTACACGTCCACCAACATCCCCTTTCTCAACAAAAGTTACATCACGTAATCACGAAAACGCTGTGGGGTTTTTAATAAGTCTCGTGCAAGTTCGGCGCAACCCAGACTTTAACACTCGAGGTCGCACTGAGTGCACAAGGCGCTGGCACGTTCGGTACACGAAGATCCCAAACGTAAGAATCATACAATGGCGATCCTTCACAAGTGGTGCGCAGAAACGATCGGTTACGACGGTAACGAACAATATTTACTTCTACAACATAAGATCGAGGTGCAACCATTTTAATATACTTCCCAAGCAAACATGGTTTGTTGCCCGGATGGTACATTCGTGTCAGTTCACCAAGAATCAACTCCCGTAACGGCTTCGAAGCAGTCTGGTAACCAGCTTGGGACACCAGGAGGGGCAAAGAGTTTTCTGAGAGGGGCCCAAATTTTTTAAACTATGTCCAATATTTTCAAACTATATCCAACACATTTTTCCAGGGGGTGAGAAAAATTTTCTAGGGGGTCTTCGCCCCCCCTGGTTACGGGCCTGCTTCGAAGTGCGATCATAGAAGCGTTTCATGCGTTTGTACTTTGTCAATTAAACAAGAGTCAATCACTTGCTGTTTAAGCAGAAAATTGCTTAGTGGTACAAGCGATCGCGTTCTTCTAAACATCAAGCGTGGACATGGCGACGAGTCTAATCCTTGTGTCGGAACATTTCGCCATTCCAACAAACAGAGCGAAATGTCTCTTCCATCCCTCTTCGCGTTCTGAATGTTTTTTTGTTTGATATGGTGGTTTGTTGTTGGCGCTTTATAACTACAATGGTCTTGTAGCGCCAGGACTGAGTTTGTACAATTTCTGCTTTCACTTCACTCGGTTTGTTTTTGTGTTCTGGGTGTGTTCCCTGCAGCTCTTCCGCACACCGTGCGCCTGGTAAGAAGGCTGCAGCACCAATTTATAAGGTCTCGGTGAGACCCGGAAGAGAGTCGAACTCTCGGACCTACCAGCACCGAAGCGGACGCACTTACCACTAGGCCACGGGCTGGTCCCGCCTTCTGAAGTAGTGACTTCGCAATTTTCACGGCTGATGTCGCCTTGCCATTGCTGTGGGCGTAGTACGGCGAAGAAGTAACGTGACTGAACTTCCACTCGCGCGAAAATTCTTTAAACTCTTCAGACAGTAGCTGCGGCCCGTTGTCAGTCCGAACGGTCACTGGAATGCTGTGCGATGCGAACAAAAGCTTGAGCATTTCCACCACCTGTGTCGTGGTTGTATCTTGCAGCTGTTCCAGAACGAAAAAATCTCAAAAACATTAAGTGAATAAATCTACTGCCGCTTCCGCCCGTGGTAGTTTCGGAGTTTCGTGAGAAATCAATGGTTCCTTTTGTTGCTGTGGCTGAAACTCATTGCATATGACGCATTTAGAAATAGTCATGAACTGCTTTCGCCTCCACCGTCGTGTGACTTTCAGTGTCCGGTAACCTCTGCAAAATCTCGTAGCAGTCCTTAACCATTTTGAATGAGATGAGATGCTGATGATGCCTACATCGTAGACGAAATATATACTCTGTGAGATTTTAAAGTGTCTGATTCTTTGCTGAGAAAGGATCTCTTTCCATAGACAGTCCTTACCCATCACGACTTTCAGCGTTGCAAGTTTTACATTCGCTTCTTTCTGTGCCAAACCGGAGGTGATCTCGTAATTCTGCCGCTGGTCCTTGAACTTCCAGTTGCTAGTTACTTCACCTTTCATATTCAGCGCTGTTGGCACGGGGAGTTTCGAGTGAGCCATTTACGTTGTCTTGCTATCGTTCAGAACAAGATCAAAATGTAACTTCTGACATGTTTCTGTCTTCTTACAGAATTTACGAACGCAGACAACTCATATTCTTGTACAGTAACTTATAATAACTGATGGGTAACGATAACTTTACGACAAACTGAAGTAAGCGCAAAGACGTGGTGAACTCGCTGTACCGGCTGTCATTATTATTATTATTATTATTATTTTAAGGGGGGAGATGGCACTTTCTGACAGCGAGGTCTTGCAGTGCCAGGGCCGGATAAAAAGGAATCTAAATACGTATGCCTGACACTCGCACAAACGTTTCTACAAGCATTGCTGTTGGGGGCCCTTTGAAAGCAGATTACCTTCAAATTGCAGTTGTTGTTGGGGACCCGCTTGAAAGCAAAGTGCCTGCACATTACAGTTTCTGTAGCGGGGGGGCATTGAAAGCAGAGTACTTACTTATGATCTGCTTTGTAGCGCATTATATGAGTGGATAATAGTTTTTTTTTCACCAAAAATAAGGAAAATTTATGCGCGTAACACCTCAAGGTGGACCCCAAAAATGAGGCCAGAGGCACGTGTCTCGCTCGCTTCCCCTTAAACACACCACTGAACACGGGGCATTTTGTTTGTCGTGTACAAAGGGTAAAGCATTTGGTGAACGTCCATTTGCATTGCATCGTCAGCAACCTGAAAAGGATAAGGTAAATGTCCAAGTTACCCTCTGTGAAAACTTGTGCGGACGCCCATATCTTTTATGTATTCTTGAGTGCCCTCTGTCAGTCCTTTATGAAATTCTAAATCTCAAACCTCTGGGAGTACAAGGTCCAGACCCACTGCACTTCGCACCAGCGATGATTGTCACCAAACATGACGATAGAAGGGAACAAGTGGGTACGCTGCATTTGTGATCTCCAAAAGGCTCTGACAAACCCGTGCTTTAGAAAACAAGGTGCAATTCTGGCCAATTTATGTTGTGTCATCAAAAGATTTTTGCACCCATAAAATTCTGTCATTAAAATTCATGCAGAATTTTGCAGATGATTATGGAAATTTTTGCCTAGTTTTTGCATTTTCTTTCACTAGTTATTACAATTCGAATGTAATACCCAATTTGGAATGTCGCAATACAACAGTTTGAAAATTCAATCGTGAACGAAATTTCAAAGTAGGGGAGGCTTCACACGAAACGATTGGATTCTTAACTCTACCATAGTTTCTTATTTCCAAGCCACAAGCGTTTTGACGTCAATTCTGTGACGTCACAGTCATGTGAAATTTTGAAGCGGGTCTATAGAAACAACTAAATGCGGGGCCGGAATCACTTTCGACGCTCCTTTATTCCCAAATCACTTTTGGCATCTATGCTGCCACGAACGAACTGGGTGTGGGCGCCCAAACTGACTTTGTCCCCCTGTGTGGGAAACCCTAGGCACGCCAGTGTGCATGATGCCAGAACAGTGAACCTGGCTCTTGTGCAGTGTGAGTGTCATAGCGCCAAATAGGCTGTCATTGCAAAAAGTAAGTCAAATGATTGGAATTAACCTGTTGACTTCAGAATTTCTATAAATTTTCGGTTCTTAGACCCAACTTCCAGGGGGGTCAAATACTCGTTTGGCCCCTCTGCGGACGCCCATGATGCCTAGTAGTAATCGGGAGGGCGTCGAATGCGACTGCTCGTGCGCATAGCGTTAGGAAAGTGCATTGCCCTGAGAGACCATTGCGGAGACAGAGGTAGGGAATGTGGGGCAGAACGCCTCCGTGACGGTCTTGGAAGATGTCACCAAAAATAACAGACGGCTGGAAACCTTCGACACTGACGTTGTACGATTTACCATTCTAATCAATGACAAACGTTTTGTCCCCGCATTTGAGGACTTGCCATGGACCGGTCCAGGTGACATCGAAGAAATGATGCTTTTGTTCAATGGACATTATGACGTGCCTTCAGGTTTGTCGACGTGCGTCTTCTGTTGAAGTGGGAAACTGGTTGAGGTGTAACGAAAGGTATCCATGTGGTGTTGCAGGCGTTCGCCGGCTCTAGAGGGTTGTCAGAAAAGTTGTGGTGCGTTGGGTGGAACTGATTAGGGACAGAGGCGGATCCAGTCCGTGAATTTAGGGGGGCGATTTCAGTAATATTTGTCAGTAAGTCTCATTACGGGTTCACTATACTGTAAGAGATGAAGTATACGTTAGATTACGTTCATCCGGACTACTTTGTTTCGTCAAACAAAGTCGGTTTAGCGAGGTATCCGGATAATCGGAATCGAAAATAAAAGGAGAGAAAATCTTTTCAGAACAAATACCAACAATGTAAACAAAGGCTATGGAAAGTGATCCTTTCTCAGTGACGATGTGCAGTACAGTAGAACTCGCCTGAGCAGACGCTCTAAGGGGAACAGAAAAAAACTGTTGAGTAGACTCAGACGAACTGTCAACTTTAGGCAAATACGCAGACTGCATGTGGAACATGACTAAATGAAACACGTTTTTTCATGTTGAATTAGCATATCCGATCGATATACGTGTGCTTGTATGCATTCAGAAAGCGATTAAACGCGAAAAAAACTGTACAGGAGACCTAATTGCGCCCTGCAAGTTCTGCCACTGTGGCATTCATTGTGTGCAGAAGAAAATTGACTTTCACGCTTCCATTGTGATTCAATAAACAACTAAGGCACAGTTGGCACAATCCAGCTTAGCGATTTTTTTTAATGGGTTTGACATATACGTTCCTAAATTTCCGTGTCGCGGCCGCACAGCGAGGTTTTCGGATTAAACGGGTGAAGTGCATTGGGAGAAAGCCGTTTTGTGTTGGACAGCGGGGTTTCCGGTTAATCGGAGTTCGAACAAACGAGACCTGACTGTATTCTAAAAACAATTGAGGCGATAAACCACCATTTTTGGAAGAGTTTGTCCACGTTGCTCGTCAGGGATATTGGCCGGCAGGAGGACGGTAAGTGCAAAGGTTTGTTTGGTTTGGGAACGGGAACAGTAACAGAGTGCAACCAGGATGACATAATTTTGTTCTTGAACCATATTTTGTTGAACAACTGCAGGATGATTTTCAATGATTTTATGGACGTTATTTTAAACATTTTGTGGCAGATGTTATCTGGTCCGGGCGTAGTGTTCTTTTCATCTTGGAGAACGGACCAGTGGCGTAGCATGGCTAAGTGCGGCCCTGGGCCGACTATAAAAGTGCCGCACTTTCAATCCCTCAAATTTACTTACAAAAACTTTAAATTGAAAAATATCATGTTTAGTGCTTATTTAAATATATAAGGATTAATAAAGCATCTTCAAAGTCGCAACCAAATACTAACAAACTGAAATGTGCCTTGTTTTTTATTGTCGAATATGATTCTTGCTTTTTCTGTTTGTCGCCACCTTTCTCATCATTAAACTAAAAAAGCAAAATATACTGCGTATAGCAGGCTATAATATTGATTTCATAATATGATCTCAGTGATGTAAAGGACGTTTCATTTGTTCACTTCACGTTTCAGTAGTGGTTTAATCCTCTTAGTATCTATAAAAGTCTTCAAACGTTAACTCTGTCGGCACTTGCGCGCAGCCCTCTATAGGTGCAGGGACCCGTTTTGAAAAAAATATTTTAAACAGATTTAAAACCGGCTATGGTTGAGAATCGCTGGCCTGCAGTCTTCATTGTGACCTGCACACTTGGTATAGCTGTTGGACGTCTTCGAATTACACGTGCGTAGCGTCATTCCTTGCCTTTGTTCGTTACCAACAGAACCATCACCAGAAGGTCTTCAAATGGGAGATTACGTTTGTGCAGGGGGACCGGCATTCTAAAATTTGACAAAAATCCACTGATTTATAGTGTTTCAAATTCCAATTTTAGGGGACTTGTAGCTCTTTGGGGTGGGCTAAGCCCACCAAAGCCCCCGTGGCGACGGGACTGGTTACCAACAGACGTCTATTTCGAAAACTGTATTACCAAACCATGCCAGCTGGGATTTAGGCCTTTTGGATGCTCAGCAGAGATTACAACGTGTTACGTTCGACGGTATTGCGATGAACAACTTTATTCAGTGCAGCCAGGGGCGCACGCAGGGGTGGCCTGATGGGGCTAGAGCCCCCGCTTTACGGAAATCGCCTAAACACAAATTAGTTGCTGACATTTGTTAAAACACAAAACAATCCGCACATGCATACATAACTATATAAAGATTTCGATTATAACTAGTGGTGCAGTGATCTGTTACCTTGTTACGTTACGAGTGTTACACTTCAATTGCAATAAGCAAATTGTGCAAAGACTGTAGGAAACCCTCGCTGAATGTCGTTTTGCGATAAAGACGTTGCGATTCATGAGTCATAATGGCATTGAGAGAAACCGCTTCATACATGCTATGACGTAGAAACTCTGCACGTATTGCACAATACGTTACGATTGGAGTTGTTCCTCCTGTACTTCGAATTCCGGGTACCGTGATAGTCAGAAGAGTGCAGGAAAAATGGATAAGTTTGTAGTAGTACAATAAAAGCGGAAAAGGAGTTCGTCAAGAGAGAGACTTTTCCAAAAGAGATAGAAATGAGACTAGCTCGTGCTCAGAGTCTGCCAGTCAAGTATTCAGTAGCGAAAATGATATTATTGGCAACTTCGTTGGAGTTTCCCTGACTGATCCTGATCGACGAAAGGTATTGTTTAATTGCTGGTCCCCTCCTTCAGGTTTCTCGTTTCCATATGTAACAGTTCGTGCTCAAAATCGAAGTTTCCAGAAGCAATGGTTAAACGAATTTACATGGTTAGCGTACAGTAATATTTACAATAGAGCTTTTTCCAAATGGTGCGTTGTGTTAGCTCGTCAGACTATCAGACGTAGCGCAAAACCTCCCGGCTCATTAGTTTCGGGACCACACTGCAATTATAAAAAGGCAAAGGAACATTACAATAATCATCAAAACTGTCACTATCATAAATTAAGTGCAGCCATGTTCGATAACTTTGTGCAGGCAGATCTCGACAAATCCATAGATGTACGAAATGCTTTAAACAGCAGTCGACAGAAGGCTGTCGAGGAAAATCGAAATCGTCTTTCCCATATCATCAGAATATTGAATTTTGCGGTCGCCAAGAAATGCCACTGAGGGGTCACAGAGACGCTGGTTCATTTTCACTGAACGAAACTGATTGCAATGACGGAGTTTTCAAAGCTGCCTTAAGACTGCGAGTGGAGGCTGCTGACAAGCAAACATCTGACCTCTTTTTAAAGGCTCCCCGCAACGCTTCACATTTAAGCTGGAGAG
>JGI24159J19872_10004916_pt1 | contig 17154 bp, 12 predicted proteins | sample Ectturendosymbi4_FD_19872 | JGI IMG/M metagenome (IMG submission 19872) | reverse complement strand
TTTTTTCCATTTAAACAGTATTAAACATCATGCCTTCGTTTCTTTGTTGCGATTGTTGTGCTGCTGGGAAATTGAATTTGAGGTAAAAAACAGAGATAAAATTAGAACTCGACCGATAAAACATTTTTGGCCTGATACAGATATTGTTAATTTTTATTGCCTACAATGACAACAATAACTGACACTGATACCGATATTTCTGCCCAAAACCATGGATAGAAGACATTGCAATGCATATTAGACCAACTCACAAGGCATAACTCGCAACTGAACAAATGCACGGAAATGTTGGAAATGTTGCAAATTAATGATTTGTTAATTATCAAATTTGAATCAAAATTTTACCAATTTATATACGGTGAAGAATCATACAACACCTAATTTCACGCAAAAATGGGTCACTAAAACAGTCAAACACCGCAGCGCAAGCCGTGATTTGTTTGCTGTCAGTCGTACACTCCTCTCAAAACTCACCGCGAGCGTATGTTGCATTGTTACGTCATAAATTACTTTATTTTGGGAACAATTACCTACCGGTCTGTAGGCTACATTAGACACTAATTCATGTTGTCGGAGGGCTGTGCGCTGTAAGGAACAGGACAGAATTATCGGTATTAAATCAGAGGTGAAAGTAACAACTCGGGTTTCCGGACACAAAGAAACAGATACTGCTGATGTAGGTAGGGGGAATTTTACCGATGTGATGGGCATTATCGTTATATTGACCGATTTGTATAAACATGACGATGTATCGGTCACACCCTACAGAAGTTTTTGCTTTTAGAATAAATTTTTGTTCCAACACCGAAAAGTAACGGTTTCATGGCTACACATTTTTGTGTAAAAGTTTACAAAATGAGTGGCTTTACTGTATTTGTTCATGTCTTTTTTTTCGATCACACATTTCGGTCATTTTTTGCTGAGACATTTTGGTCACTGAACAATTCGGTCATTTGTCTCACAGTTGTATTAAAACTCACCATAACAGTGTTTTTTAGCCTATATTGTCAAACATTCTGACCGAAATGACTTAATTTTTTTCGGTCATTTCAAAAACGTTTCGACCTATGACCGAAAAAAACAGGTTTATGTAGGTCTGTTAGAAGCAATTTCTTTAGACTACGTTTTACTTAAATCAACCGTAGCTTTAGCTCGAGTTATTATGACGTAATACGTTAAAGCGTTGGTTTTTAGAGAAATGTAGAAACCAAGTGCTGCTGATGCGGATCCGTTTGTGATAAAATGTTTGTTTTATAGTGAGTATTGTTTGTGACTGGTTGAACAGGTCTACCTTCGCGAAGCAAAATGTTATATTGCTCTGGGAAAGGGTCAAGAAGCTCTCCTTTCCCTTGACAAAGCCAAAGATGTTGGTGCAATTTCTGATTCTGACGAAATGGCAGAGGTTGGTTTCAATTTCTTAGCTGTGTGTCACAGGTAATGCTTACTATAAATGCTCGTTATTAGCAATACAAAACAACAACAGTAACCACATCCACATTATTGGCATGCTGCTCCTTGTAGCGGACAATTTCATAATTTTTTGATGCAGTGATTACCTAATTTTGCAAAGATGTTAATTTTTAGCAGAATTTAGTTAAATATAAATGAATTGCACCAAATGAAACGCTATTCAATGATGAAATTGATTTTTTCTGGTTCTAGCATTTGAGAACTTAAACGCAGGGTTTCAGATGTTATTTCTGAATGACTGTTATATTTTTTAGTAGAAGCAGCAACGTCAGTTCCTGCCTTGCTTGTAACAAACTTTTTGCACACACGCAAACACTGTTGCATGTTAGACAACGTTAGCATGGTGCCTTGTGTATTTCAAGCAAGTTAAGAAAGAAGACTAAAAAAATGTGGGTATTTTTTTAAGTTACGCATTTTATATGTTTACTAATTCACGCACAGCCAAAGTCTTTTATGTTAATGCATAGTTAGGTAAGCGATGAAGGCATCGTTGCAACACACAACCAGTACGGCACAGAAGAAAAATTGTTAGTAAAGACTCCTGCTAGTGCGCTTGCAACAGAGACCTACATTTATACTGCTGTACTCTATTTGAACAGAATTTTTTTTGAAAAGATATAAATATTTGACCTTCCCGCGATTAGTAATGGACATCAGAACTGTTCTTTACGTAGCAGCAGGTGCTGCACCAATATTTATAGTTATGTGCGATTTTCGCTGAAGGGCAACTCATTCATTCGTCGTTTGGTGATTTGTCGTTATAGTTTTTGATACAAGGAAGGGTGATTTTGAGTGAATTTTGCTAATTAAAACTAAAACTGAATTAAGTATAATACTAACGGCTTGATATAGTTTATCTCTAATACAATATATATATGTGCTCTTCGACTCATGCTGAGTCACACCAGGAGCTTCTAATGTAGTTCTTTCAGATTTTTTTGGAGTGTAACCAAGCGCAAATAAAAAATTTTTTTGATGTGGGATGCAATCCTTTGTGAAATCAGCAATATTGGCCTCAAGCCTTTTTATCAGCACTAATTCATAGAGGCTGAAGTATGGCGGGCGTTAACAGGCTCAGGATATTTTAAACGTTTAAAAACTCCGGCGCCTATCGTTGTTCATGTGACTTGCGCTGTGCATGTAGGCACTTTATACTGCAGTTTCATCACAATACATAAAACATTTCTATTTGATTCTATGCATTGCTTTGTGGTAGCGACGGCCTTGCCTCCTGGAAAACTCATTTCAAAGCAGTAATTTACATCGTTTCGATGATTTTTAAATTTCATTTTTGCACATATTGCTGTATTATTATGGCAGAAAACTCTCAAACTATCGAATTACCCAAAACTGTTTTTCAGTCACAGTTTCGGAAAGTTTGGCAAGAAACCTGCTAGTTCAGGAGTTTCTAGCCTGTGGTACATGTACCCCTAAGGATACATTTGCCTAACTGAAGGGGTAAATTTATTGTACAGCCGCAACAAATTAACTTTGAGACATAAAAACGGAGTCTACCTTTATAGTTCTAAAAATCTAAAAGCTTTATGAAAAGTCCAGTGGATTTTTGTTATTTTACTCAGCCTTTTTGTCATAATAAATTTTAAGAGTACATGCACATCTGTCGAAATGCCGAAGGGGTACATGGTGAAAGGTTGGGAACCCCTGTGCTAGTTAGTCATTACGATCTTGGCGCCACCCGGGAAAAGCCTGAACTAACGCCATACTATTATTCAAAGCGTGGGCCCTGCTCAGTACAAAAACGCGCTGACCAGAATTGTGATATAACGCTAGACGTTTTTTCTAGTCAAGTTTTTTAAATTACCGAAAAAAACTAAGTCAATTCGGTCATGGAATTGTCCGAAAATATAGACAAGTGAATGCTGTTACAGCAGGGATTAATACTATTATGGGACAAATGACCGGAATGTCTCAGCGAAAACCCCCCACCAGTTTCTTGTTACCGTCACACTTCAATAACACGTTATCGTGAGGGAGACAACGGAGTTGACCACTGGTGATAGTTCTATTGTAGCTATTTTGTGATGTTAGTTATGTTAAAGTAAATTTGCCACAACTATTCAGAGAAGAAGGGCTGAAGCTCTTATCGATTTCGAAGAGAAAGCTAAGCAAGCCGCTGCAAAGAAAGATCACAAGCAGGTATGACATTTCAGTATTGTGTGTTTGACATACGCGGTTAAAATGTATGTCATCTAATGAACGAAGTGAAATTTTGGGATTGCTAGTTCAGTAAAATGAATTAACCCAAGTGCAAAAGCATGTTTTGAAAGTATCAGCAATTCTCGTTCGCATTTAATGTTTTGGTGACTTTCGCGTTGGTACTGGCGTTGAGTATTTTGTTTAGCTACCACTTTGTGCATACGTTGGTGAATAAAAACTTTTTGCATTGACGATGCTGAGTGATATTCGCAGTTCAGTAGTTCACAAAAACAGTTTGATAATTTTGTAGCAAGCGTTTGATTGATCAGATGTCGTGTGTGATGCTGTCGCTGCGAGCTGTTAATTTTTTTTCAATTTCTTGGAGATCAAGCGTTTTTATACGTAAAATCGATTATAAAGGGGAATGCTAGAAAGTATGAGAGTGACTCGGAGTTGACTGAACTCAGTGTTTTTCGGCTTGTTTCCTTGGCGTTGCTCAGCTTAACCATATAACACGTTGAAAACTGCCACACCAGGAAGGGGCACGTTAACGCGTCTAGGAATATCCTTTTATAAGCTCGCTCAAAAATGAGCCCAGGTCAGTGCTTCCCAACCTTCTACTTACGGACCGAAGAATGCATTAGTTCGTTTCTCTCATATTCCCAAAATGTAAATTGTTTGTTTAATGAAATTCAATATCTTGAAAACCTGACGTAAAGCACAAATTCTTATTTAAGATGAGAAATCAGGGAACTGAAAAACATCCAGCTAGTAATGCGGTTGGTATCTTTATCAAAACCAAAATATTGTTGAGTATTTCTACCTGGTTTGTATGTTCTGCGTATTTCAGAATCGATTTCATCGTAATTAGGCGCAAAGCCAGTTCTCAACGACATTCCCAACTTGTCGTAATTTAACACCAAGCTGATAACGCGCGTTACGATCGCGCGAGTAAAACAGGCGATAGGCATCAGGAGATGATTTGATATGAAATTGTCTAGATCTCTGGAATCAGCAATCTGATGTAGTGATTAACTAACTTTGAAGACGAAGAGAATATTTAGTTGGTCAGCGCTTTTCAACAGAGCGTCAGCTGATGAAAAGAAAACTTCGCAAATAAATGTTTTGCACAATGGTTCATTTGTAAATCACGATAATGATACCATTATGTGCAATTTTGGTCTGACCTGTGGTGTGTGATATCTGCTCGTGCTGAAGTTTATTGGTTACTGTGTTCTATGTAGGTCGAGTTGTGGTGGAGGAAAGCTGCAAAACTGGCTCCTGCTTGCACGCAGTTGCAAATTGAAATTGCGAGGACCTTAACACTGCAGGGAAAATATGAGGAAGCTCAAAACATTTCTGAGTAAGATGGCGTGCAATTAATGTATTAATTTCGCCCAAGCGTCAAAATACTTTGGATAAGCGTAGTTTTTACCCAGGGGTCTTTTTGTGGGGAAAGAAGAGAAGGCAAAGCTCCATTTTTAACCCTATAAACTGCAGAAACTTTTATGTATTGCATACGAAGCTCAACGGATAAATTCACTTCCAAACTGAAATTTAGATGGCGTTGATCTCGCCTCAAATTTAACAGCTATCGGACATTTGTAGAACGAACGAACACTTGTACACAGCCTTGTTAAAGTTTGGACGAAAAACGATAAAGATGCCTTGTTTGTTCAACCTGTGTTGTTTCAAAGTGAACGATTTGGAACTGCATTTTCGTTTAAAAATTCTTCAGAAAAGTTCCTACATAGGCTTAAAAACGGTAGTTTCACTTTTGGCGTCTTCCATCAATCTTGCCTCACTGAAACGCGATTTGCGGATTGCTCGTTACAGTGACCATTGTGCTTGTTTGTGTGCGTCTCTCTTTGTGAAAAACGTGCGTATCGTAAGAATATACGCAATCTTTTATTGTGTTTAGGGATCTTCTTCGCAAAGATAAAATAAACGTCGACGCCATCTTTGTTCAAGGTCTATGTTTTTATTACGACGACGACATTGAGAAAGCTCGCACCCTTTTTATTCGCGCATTGAAGTTATCGCCTGATCAAAGAGAAATCGCAGATACACTAAAGGTTTGCGTTCCTTTTTCCAGTATTTGATCATGTTTGTGTGAGCTTGTCCATTTTAATTCGGAGCACTGCGTGGTGTACAAATGCTAGTTAACAGTACTGGAAAACGTATTATAAATTTTTTATTTTTCGATGAAAATGTTTTTCTGTTCACTAAGTCAATGACGCTGACAAGACTACTTAAAAATGTCACGACTTTAAAAAACGTCACGACTTTAAAAAACAACTTGAAGAAAAGCGTTTTGATCACATGCTGGAGTAGTTCAGTATTTTTTTCCTCTCTTGGAGGCTTTTGAAACTTTAATCCTGTCGGACTTGCTTTTATCTTGTCGCTGTTAAAACACACCTTGATAAGCCGTCCTGTGGGTTCTGTTTTTATGGTTATTACTCTACGTCAGGGGTTCCCAACCTTTCTCTGACCATGTACCCCTTCAGCATTCCGATAGATGAGCATGTACCCCTTCAGCATTTCGAAAGATGAGCATGTACCCCTTCAGCATTTCGACAGATGAACTTGTACCCCTTAAATTTCTTATGACAAAATATTTTATCATGATTAATCACAGATATATTTAACAACAAGCATATAACGGCTTTGGAAAATAATATTTACTGATGTATGTATAAAAACTTGGAAATAAAAGTTATGTAAATATAGATTTCTCTTCTATTACTAACCTCAAATGTACTCCTTCGGATAGGCAAATGTACCCCTAGGGGTACATGTACCCCAGGTTGGGAACTTCTGTTCTAAGTAAATCTCATAATTTAGGATGTCCCATACATTTTCTATAGGATCCATATCTGGAGAGTTTGCAGGCCATTTTAGCTCTTTTATTGTGTTGTCCTTGCACCGTTTCATCGAGGTCTTACTAGTATGGCATGGGGACCATCCTGCTGACGTATGGAGTCTCTGCCAGGAAACCATACTACCGCACTTGTAACAAGACACCTATCTAGCACTTCTACGCATTTTATTTTTTCATGGTTCCTTCTACTTTATGTGATCTGGTTCCATGAACTAATATTGTCCCCAAACCATGATCTTGCCAGAAAATTTAAATGTTTTCTTCAACCAGTGTGGTATAAAGTCCTCAGCAGTCCTTTCGTATACTGTCTGTATCCTGTCATCAAGCACTGCAATGGTTGGTTCATCCGAAAAAATAACCTGAAACATAGTAATAAACATATCTTTAAGTTTATGTTAGCATGAAAATCATCACTAGTAGTCTTGAACATTAGCAATTTTTTGCTAATAAAAATGGCTGGAAGTGGTATAGACATGACCATAAATCTACATACAAGATTTTTATATTTTATTTAATGTTTTTTTAAAAGAATTTACATCACATACAAAATTTTTATCTTGACGAAATTGAAATTTTTGATAGCGTAGCATCCTGTCGATCTCTTTCTGTCGTCAGAATAAGGTGATGCCATAAATAAATTGCCCCTAATATGTGTTGATTTCGTTTAAGTGAGAGCATCATTATGTTTGTAAATGTTTCGAAATGTCTACGTCGCGCATTTCTTGCACTTGTTTACCGGTTCAGACCGAACGTATAGTCTCTTGTTATGACATTTTACAGAAAGCTAAGAAACTTGCTAGCAAGAAGGATGAAGGAAACGAAGCTTTTAGGAAAGGCAGAACCAGTGACGCCTACCAGCTTTATTCAGAAGCGTTGGAAATAGATCCGAACAACCGGAAAACGAACGCGAAGCTCTTTTGCAATAGAGCGTTAGTAGGCGGCAAGGTGAGCAATCCTGGCACGTAGCAGAAATAGGCGATATAAATATCAGTTTTGTCGTTCCTGCAAATGCTGATTAAGTGTTGTTGAAAGTTAAATTCCTTAATGTTGTTAAATTGTATTTATGAAGTAATAGAAATAAGTTCAGTTGCTTAGGATTTGTATCAACTAATGGTTGCTCGACGTCTGATAAGATGGTGGCATGCACTTCGTAATCAGTAGTTTGTATGCAGAAATATTTTGCGGATCAAGGAGCTTAAATACCTCAAAGATAGCGGAAAATTACACAACTAGCCTTGGTTTAGCTAAAAGTACATCCCCAGCCGAAAGAAGAGAAGAGCATCTCCTCTGCTGTTAATTTCCCAGCTATAACCTTGGATGCGGGATAAAATGCTTACAGTCATTATTAAAAACTCTGGATTCAATTTACTGCTAGTCCCGTTGATGTTACGATTCTTTAACCTTTTTTTGAGAAGATCAGTTTTGATCATGATTAACTCCATTTACTTACCAGATATATTTTGTTTGTATGCCTGAAACGGAGAACCTTGATGAGGAAAAATGTGTATATGGATGTCTATATATTTGCCATCATTGTGGTCGCTCTTTTCCTGCTTGCACAAGTTGCGCATTTGCAGTTTGTGTGTTGTTAGTTTAACCAACCCCAGAAGCTGCGATCGCTTACTTCTAAATCTGAGAAAAAGTCTTGAGGTATTCGTACCTCTACAGTCAACGGCCTGCCCCTTTGTGTTGAAATTTTGTCGTTTTTTTCTTCTTCCATGGATATTTGAATGTTCGTCTGCAAAAAGATACGACAAGGCAATATGAAAGCCGAATGTGCTGCTTTGCATTTTGATTATTTTTTCTAACATATACATAGGTGTTGTAGAAATAAAACAATGTTCCCATAGTGTTTCAGATTTTGCAAGGTGAAACCGTAGTTGCCTTGTTCAGTTCAATTCATCGCTTTCAAGCTAGTAGAAGTTCCTAGTGAACATACAAAACGTTTTGTGCAATTGCTCTTTGGAATTTTCTCTGACGTTTCCAGAACTCTTTTTCCTTTTAAAACAGTCAGGATTTCAGGATTTGACAGAAAAAAAAAATTTTTTTGTATTCCAACTAAATTTGCAACCGGCCTTCGCTTTTCTAAGTATTGTTCGATCCCAATTCATAAATTCGACGATTTACACTGTCGACCCCACGGTATTGCTGCATTCATTGAAGTCCTCTGTGACGAACAGAACAACAAATTTGAAATTTTTTTCGCATTTCTGACTCGTTTCCAATGTTGTGTCACCAAAGATTATTGTTTTGCCCGCAATTATGGTACTTCCGGTCAGTCGCTGGCTTTTGTCTCTTTTTGCTGAATCTCTGTTTGCACGTCACTTCTGAGTTTGAAACTCAGTTACGGTCAGTGTCCGGGTATGTTGGAGGTTTATAAGAGTATTGTTGTGTGGATGAAACAGCTGAACAAATGCACTTCTGTGATACTTTGGATATAGTAAATAAGCGATTATGCTGGCTTCTTGGTTTTTAATCGATTGCAGATAAAACAGTACTGAAAATTTACTAACTTTATGGACGTGGAGCTGGTACTGACAGCACTATAAATTCAGTATTAAGATCTCTGCCATTAATTTTTTTGATATGCTTCCTGCACTTAAGGCTCACAGAACAAACATAAGTTGCATCATGTGACCATTTTTTGAGACGCAGAAAAAACCTGCGTTTAGACGAGACGCAAGAAGAGTAGGCAAACGTGATTGCCCTTTTCAATCAGCTTGGAGATTCTCCAGCATCAGCCCTTTTAATTAAACCAATGTCATTTCGTTCTTAAGCAGCAGTTCCAATTTTTATCTTGTGCAGCGTTGCATCGGGCGCGCACGCGGTCCTCTCTACACGTAAAATACTGTGAAGTGAAGAAAGGGCGAAAAGTGAAAGAAAATAAAAGAATAGAAGTGGTTAGTGATGCCATGCCAATATGATAATGAGCCAGGGTTTGACAGAAACTCGGACAAAGATTTTGCATCGACATACTTGCCCATTTCATTCTTCTTTGATTTTCGTGATTGAACTCATGGCAACCTTTTTGGAAAACTGCGTGAAGCAGTTTGAATGTACCGTACAATTTATTTAATATCTTGGGAGGCAATCGAAATTCATTTTTGGAAGGCATTTCATGCGTGAGAAATTCCGTTCGTTTCGACTGTCAATCGTTATGTTTTGCGACAATCGTCAAAACGTTACCTCATGCGTTTTCTTTTTAAGTCTGAATATTTTGTTTTTGCTGTTGCTTTACAAGAAAGGAGAATATAGGAATGCATGTCGAACTAAATCCCTTTCTTGCTCTAGTTGGGGAAATGGGAGAAAGCATTAGAAGATTGCAATTTCGCCATCGACCTTGATGAAAAATACGTGAAAGCTTACCAAAGACGAGCTAACTGGTAAAATTTTGTTCTTTTGGATTTCGGTTCTAGCCCAGCTTAAATGTATTAACTTTGTTGTACACACAAAGCAGGAAACTGGTTAGTATTGCGGTTAAAAATTTACTGCGCAGCAAAAGCGCAATTTCCTCCGGAAACGATTCCTAATACGAGCATAGTGGAGACCTAAAACTGGTATGGAGACTAGTAACAGTGTTTTTTATGTTCGATTTCGTTGTTATCGTGTTCCTATTTGAATGCGTTGGATCGGTTGGGATTTTGAATATTATGTGCAATAGTTCCGGTTCACTTCCGTTATATATTAGACAGCTCTTCAGGCGGCATATCGCCGATTTTGTTTGCTAGTGGAGTACTCTCACGCTCGACACATAAACGGTTTCGTTGAACATTTAAAGATTCCCGATTTATATATCTCAGATCTGTTTCTCACCAAACTTCTGAATAATGTCCACTTGTTAAGACACAGAAGGTGGATGTCTTTCTCAGAAGGATCCACTCACTGAAATCTTGCTCTGAGTTTCCATCACAAAACTGATGGAACAGAGCGATGGCTAATTCGTGCAACGCGCGCTGGCAGTAAACACGTGAACTGTTTTTGTTCCGAATCTCAACCAAGAACACATTTTTTGTTTTAAGCTACACACGCCTTGGACAGCACGAAGAGGCTCTTGAAGATTATCAAAAAGTCCACCAGATGGATCCTAACACAGGTGCGTAGGGTCGGAAAGACCAGCTGTTATAACCAGGGCTGCAGAGCCGGAGCGCCGGAGCTGGGCATTTTGCCTGGAGCCGGAACTCGAATTAAAAATCAGAAGGAGCCGTAGTTCAGTTTAAAATTTAGAACCGGAGCCGGAGCTATGGCCATTTGTGAAGTAGCTCCGGCTCCGGGTCCCTTCTTAGACACAATTTACCTAAAGCAGTGCTCTTTGTAGCACACTAAACGCGATTGTTACGTGTTATGACGCCGGACTGCAACAATGCATCTGCAAATCTTTGATGTTTCTTTGGTTTAATAATCGCTAAGGCTGTGACATCGTAGCTGGCAGGCGTGGTGTTACTTGTTGAGCAATGGTTCTCAATCCCTGCTGCTCCAAGAGCCGCATGCAACTCCGAAGCATCCTTTGTGCTGCTCTTAGTAGTCTTTTCGTAACACCTCTTATATTTTTTGTAACAGACTTTCTTAGTGCAAGAAAACAAAACGTGTCAATTGACCTGTGGTAAAATTTTTTAGTGCGTCTCTCTAACAAAATCGTAGGTCAGGATTTGGCTCCTTTCAGCGAAATGGTTGAGAATCACTTTTGTAGAAGTAAAAAAAACGTTAATTACCACAACATCTTACTTTCTAGTTAGAATGATCAAACCGGGTCTAATAGTGTAGCGATCTAAAAAGAACTGAGCTATAATGAGTAGGTATATAATATAATGTCCACAGCTTTTGTAGCTGTGTAATCATTCTGTTAGCCGGGAGTATGATTAAGATATGATACCATTGTAGATTTAAGCGTGAAATGCACGGCACGTTATTGAAAAGTATGATTTTTTACTAGAAACCATTAGGCTTACTAGCAAGGTGTATTACATTACTGGCAAAGTTCACGAGGAAACATTACGTTTACAGGCAGCAGCATAACAAGAAAGCTAAAATTAATTGCTAGCGAATTAGCATTGCTTTGCATAGCGGTACATTATCAGGAGGGTATAAAAAAGCAATGTAAAGAAATGTGGACTTTTCTTGAAGTTCTAATCTGTAGAAAAAATTCTATGTTTTTAGCACGGTAACCGGTCTTATTTTCTCCTAAGATTTGCAGGATAAATTTTGTTTTACTTTGCGGTTCATCACTGCTTATTATGAGTGCAGAAGATAAGAAATCAGACGTTTTCAGCTATTTTGAAAAAGGCAAAGGTGAATTTCTTGCTAAAAATCATACTATTTCTTTGAAGAAAGAGTTTTCATACACGTCTTCGCATTTGCGTTAATGCAAATGTGTGCGTGTTAGAAAGAACACATGAGAGAGGTAATCGACTATGTGTTTTGCGCTCTTTGTTTGCCCGGGCAGCACTGTTAGCTGGAATCGCCAAGACTGCAACAGGCAAAACATGCAACGAGTACAAAACACTTGGTCAATTTGGACTGGTCTGTGTATAAATGCTCGGACACAAATGTAGTCTTCCAAGCAGCCATTTTCGTGATACTGGGCGTAAGAAATAACAAAAGGTCCCCAGGCATTGAAGGCAAAACCAGCGACTGCCTTTCCAAACTTGTTTATATTACCGTTATCTTGAGTTACGTTTCTGCTAGTAACTGTTCTGAGAATCGTCTGAACCTGTGGTGTTGTTTTTGCGCTGATTTCCTCAATGTAAGAGCGCTGCTTGTAAAAAAACTACCAGATTAAATTGCCCAAAAAGGTTTGATATATTCTCTTAGTTTTGTATACTTGATTTAATTCATTTTCCATTAAACTTGAGGCACACCAAGATAATTAAAATATTAATGTGTGAAAACGAACAGAAGGCGGAGCCGAAGCCATCAAAAACGAGAGCTCCAGAGCCTCAGAGCTCCGCAGCCACATTCATGAAAACCAAGAGCTCTGGCGCCGGAGCCATGTTCATGAAAATAAGAGCTCCAGGCCCGGAGCTGGGTCATTTTTACGACGGCTCCGCAGCCCTGTTAACTGCGTTTTCTTTATTCCTGTGTTGCGGTTTAACGATTTAATTTGCGTTTTTTAGGAAACGAAAAAGCTGTGAAAGACGCCGAAACTTTACTGAAGCGCGGCAAACTACAAGATTTCTACAAAACCTTGGGTGTCGTGAACAACGCGTCTGATGATGAAATTAACAAAGCCTACAGGAAAAAAGCATTGTTTTATCATCCAAGTTCGTACTTTTGACCGCTGCGAATAATTTTCCAATGCCCTTGAATATTTTGCCCAATTTAAGCCGCTACCCACGTTGCGCAATGCTCGTCATGGACGCTTTTTGTTGAATGCTGTTTCTTGCTTCAGTGTGATCGATGCTGTAAACATTATCTTTGCACACAGTTAAGGTTGCATTAGTTTTAATGTGATGGTGACGTTTGCAGTCTCTCATGCGGGGTCTAGATTTTTAATTATACAGCGGTTTTGAATATTTATCCAATAGGCAGACCTCAAATTGCACCCTTAAGTTTTGAAACACCTATGTTGCAACTGTCACCAAAGGGAAGAAGAGTTGTGACCTACTCCTTGTGTGTTCAGTCATGAATACATTTCACGTCACGTCTAGGTGGTACAGAATTTGTTCAGTACCAAAGAAAAATTTTAGTGAAACATTTGCCGTTTTGATGTGACAATTACTGGATTTTTTAGCATCTGTTTCAAAGATTGTTACTTGAAAAACATAGTTTAAACAACATACACGCATGTGCAAAATCTTAGACCCATTGAAATCTTGCGCGAGGGTCTAGAAAGTTGTTTTCAGTCGTTGCTTCGTTTACGCAACATGGGTGGTTGAGTGGTGTGCTGGGTGATATAGATCAGATGTTTTTCCCAACTTTCTCTTTCGTAAATATCACACCCGTTTTGCCGAATTTGCATTTTTTTTGTTCGCGATTAGGTTTAAAGGAATGAAAAAGTTCTTCCTTGCACTTTCGCCAAAGTGTACCCAGATCTCAAAATTTTAAGTAGTTTTTCAAACTTTACAAACAATTTCATTTTGAGTAGGGTGCTTGTTTGATTTTATCCATAACGGCGTAGTTTGTGATTAACCAGTTATTAAAACTGAATTTCAACGACATTTGGGCTTAATATGGCGCGTACGCTTCGGGCACTTGCCCTGCTTTCACTGTTCTTGCGTTTTGATGAGGAAGTTCTGAATATGTTCACTGCAACTGCCTTGTGCTCGCCAAATCAGGAGGCGTTTGTGAATGTTGACAGTCTTGCAAGGCTGTGTTTGCTCTCTCTATCGTTTGCGTGATGTGCTAGTCACTTCTGCCCACGTGCGCCCCCTTTCGGTACGTTCCAGCGATATAGGTCTATAAAAACTTCCGCGTGGACGAGAGGTAATGCACGATTCCATTTGTGGGACACGTAATCGCACAAGTTGGAAAAACCTTTAAATTCGCCAGTAAGTTATTTGATCCTGTACCGTGGTCGGTCCGATGACCTAGCACATCAGGTTATTGGTGAATTTTTCAAACTTTTGCTTCCTTGCCGTTTCGAAACAAGTTTCCATTTGCATTTTCGTTCGCTGGGTGAGACCCTACTTGATCTACTCTTGCAGAAATTCTGCTTCTAAAAATCGCAAAAATTTTTCTTTGCACTATATGTGTGTTGTGACCCATGCCCAGAGATCAGGGTTTTGTTCCCAGCGTTGTGCGCAGCACGCTTGTGGTCTGGAATTTCAGATGTCGCACGTATTTTCGGTGCAACCGCCGGTTTAATCTGCTTGTTGTTTGCAGATCGCTATGCTAAAGCGACAGAGGAGGACAAGAAAGAAGCGGATAAAATGTTCAGGAAAGTGGGCGAAGCCTACGCGATCCTTTCCGACAAACAAAAAAGGTTTGATGTGAACTGATTGTTGGTTGTGAATATGACGTCATCTTGTGACGTCCGCACGGTTTGCAAAACGTAAATTTTTTTGAAATCTGAGGCAGGGTAGAAGTGCCTTAATTTATTTTTGTCGAAGTGTTCAAATAACAAACTATTTCTAGAAAGGTCGAAACATGCGAAGCGTTTGTTTGTTAACAATACATACGCTGGATGGTGGGCCAGGTATTTGCTGCAAACACTGTCCACGATTCATTAGTGTCTGTTTTTCAAAAAATACACCGTTCTTGTTGCGATTCTTGAGCGTTGAATACTGTCTTCTCGTTTGCTGCGCATGTCTGAGATCAGTTCGTTGCAGGGATCGTTATGACAAAAGAATGGAAGTCGACGAAGATTTTTTGCGGCGTTTAAAGCCACTTGACACTTTCTTCCAGTTCTTCAATGGCGGGCGCAATCCGTTCAATTTGAATGGCGAGTTTTTTTTGTTTAAATGTTTAGAAAATTAGATGCTTGTCAACTGCTAGGTATTTGTTTATATTAGAAGTGATCGTGGGAATATTATAATAATGGGAAACGTCGATGACCGGCTATGTCAGTGTTTCCCAAACTTGCTTGAGCCGTTGCCTGAACCAAGGTAGCGATTATGTCTTATTACCCTCAAAATTTTGCGTCGTAAAGAGAATAGTACAGAACAACATTGTGTTTTAAATTCCGCGTTACCCCCCGAAGAATCGCATATTACCCCCGGGGGTAAGTTACCCCCACTTCGGGAATCACTGGGCTATGTAAACGCTGCAGGTCTGCTAAGACTTGATCCACTAAACTTGTCCTGGCGCTCTTTAAAGCTTTATCTGTGTTAAGCTGTTGACCAAATACAGCAGTGAGCCAAGCGTATTATTGGTCAGTGAGCTCTTGGCATGTGCGAGGAGCGAATAGTGAACTTATTCAAGGAGACGTTTGCGCCAAATAGCTTGTTTCCGCACGAAACCATGGTTTCACTTACAGTTTAAAACCTGGTCCTACCACACAAGTATGCAAGAAGCCCGGCTGGTAAGCACCGCACTCTGACGCAGCAAGTTTCGACAAACCAGCCAGGTTTTTGTTTGTGTTTGTATATAAAATATCTTGCATTCTCCCCTCCGACTACCTCCCGTTTTCAGCCTAACGCGCTGCATGTTTTTTTGCAGAATCAACTGAGTTAGACGAATCTTGCAAAGATTTTATGTTCAACTTTGGCTGATCGACGGAAGATTTTTGCGCTCTTCCATTCCGTTTCTTCATTTGCAAATCATTACATTGCGCCATGTTTGCAAAATATTTTAGATTTCTCTTCCTTTCTCACCAGCGTCAAGTTTGGGCCAATATCGGTCTGCGTACAGGTTGGCTTTAAACAATCGTGACCAGCATAGATTTTTAAAAAATTGCTGCGTTTTTTTTATCAAACCGATGAGCACAATATTTCTGAGAACAGATCATTTGCAACCTCAAACGTCTTTCTGGGGTATGTTGCTGCAGCCCATGGGCGGAAGAAGCTGCAGCGCTGGTGAACGTGATGTGCGTGAGTTATCCGCCGACGGGAATCAACAACTGTATGATTTAGTGCTACGTAATGTGAAACTGCCACTCAACCTTTGCCTCTGGGGAACAGAGAAAACAGCCAACTAGTCGCAGCTTGTGCCACCGTTGCTCTTGCTCACGATTTGTGCCATTCCATCAGCTGTGTGTAATAGTAGGACGTTGTGAAAGAAATGAACTTTCGTTCAACGCCAGTTTTACTTTGCGCACTTCAAAAGATGTCGCGTCATTTTTATAATAATACACTTATAGCTTTGCTGCGTATGTGGTGGACGTGATTTTTCTGCACTTAGGATAGTAATTCAGGAGGAAATGTTTAAATTATTCTTTTACTGGTAGTAGTAGTTTACGGTAATTAAGCGGACTGAAGTCTGAAATGTGCCTCTTGCAGAAGAGGGGCGGTGGTACTTTTACCTAGAAACGTTTCAGCGAGTGGCGATAGGTGAGGCCTCCTGAGGTGTAAAATGGTCCCACTTTTTGACTAACATTTGGCTGCTACAACGCGCCCACCATCTCTCTCTGAGACACCAGCCCGTGGTCTGGCTAGGTGCGTCTGTATGGGGTGCTGTTCGTAAAAATATTATATCTGACAGATTCAGCACAAAAACTGCTATCTCTGCGCGCATATAGCTATCTCTGCGCAGAGATAGCTGTCTCTGCGAGTATTTAGCTATCTCTGTGCAGAGATAGCTATCTCTGCGCGCATTTAGCTATCTCTGCACATGTATAGCTAAATCTGAAGAATCAAAGAAACTAAGGATGCATACAGTAGCCTAGCTTTGGTCAGGATCACTGAAGGAGATGACTAAATTTTTCTTTAAACAGGACGCATTGCAGCTTGAGTTGCTTTAAATCTCGCACCTTGACTTCGCATTTCAGTGCAGGAATGCTGGTTATGTTAAGTAATAAGTAGGCTAGGTATTACAGCTTATTACCTAGAGGAACGTATGCATCCTTCGTTTCTTTGATTCTCGAAGCAGTAGGGCTTACTGTGATAATGCTACAAAAGTGATGTGTATTGCCAACGTTATTTTCGGGCAAGAACGCCTAACTGAGCAGTTCCTTTTGATGTGTTTTTTCTATGACAGCGTTATTCTCTTTACAAAACGGTGCTCGTCTCCAAGCGAGCACTTCGCTTTCAATGCGCTCTTTCTGTGAGAGCATT
>JGI24159J19872_10004913_pt1 | contig 17158 bp, 10 predicted proteins | sample Ectturendosymbi4_FD_19872 | JGI IMG/M metagenome (IMG submission 19872) | reverse complement strand
ATTTTCATTGGCTAACAGTTAAAAACATTATATATCATCATATTTACAGCCTTTGAAAGGTTTATCAGCCCAAATCATCAAAAGTCATATTTATGCAACTTCACTCGTTAACATTCCATAAGAAGTTCTTGACTTTGTGAAGAATGGAATGAAACACAAAACAAAACTTCTTTTCACCAAGGACTTGTAAAAGTTTATTAAATGGTTCAACAGGCGAAAATTCTGTAATTTATCAATGCTAGCACACGCTATTCATAGTTTAAAAACAATTTTTCAAAATTAACTATAGTGTGGTGGTAGGGTTTTCATATCTCAGAGGGAATGCTTGAAAGATCAACATTGGTTAGGGTAACTCGTGAAAAGGAGGGAGCAAAACGTTCGATTTCGCGTCGGAAAAAATACATTTGTTGCGATTGAATGCATTTAGGTTAATTTGATGCAAGCGGTAACATAAAGTTCAATCTCCCCAACAAACACACCTCCAGCTCCTCCTAACCAAAAGTGCAACCTGTTGCAGTGCTTTATTGAGGAGACAAAATTGTACCAAAAATAGCATAACCTAAAGAGCGTCAATAACCTGATATGAGTTAAAAGCTTCGTTTGCAACACTTGCCATTTAGTATTTTATTAAGATGAGCTGGCTTCAACAAAAATGTGGTATCGCTTCACATCTAGATATCTGGTTTCCGTAAGTGAAAATTAAATGTAAGAAAATCTGATTTCCTACAAGGATATGATCGTAAAGCTTAACACACTATTGGAAAAATTATCATGTTCCTGTTTTGAGGCAGTTAAGCGCGTATCCGATATTTTCGTGATTTACTCAATCAGTTGTTTTGTCAAGATTTTATAAATGTTAAAAAAAATTTGGAGCCCGGTGGTTTGAAAAGGAGGCTATTTGCTATCTTCAAAGTGAAGCCAATCGTAACAGTCAAGGAAACGGTGTGATGCATATCAACTTGTGAACTTTCTGAACAAACTTCGTTTCTTTTTGAATTTCTTCTGATAAATAAAATATAACGTCGTTATTTGAAAATGTTGTTTGTGTCTAGGAAGCGAAACGAATTTAATTTAACTGTGGCAGTTGGATTTATTATGGCAGCTTGCGTAATAACCCTCGATTCGAGCGTCAATGGATCGTGATCTNGATGGAGGTAGTTGCATCAACGATTGCATCGTTAACCGCAACAATTCGTTCAAGTCAAAGGGAACCTTCCTTAACTTTGCCCGCTCATTCTTAGCTTTTTTCAGACATCTACTATGCCTCAGTAAACCGTGTTGGTCTTAGGTCTGTATTGACGTAGTAACGCGCATTGACTTCGCGTCCGATCTTGTGTGAGAGTTGACCGCAAAACAGTATCAATTCCTATAAGCGTGAGAATATAGATGGGAGCCTAACAAAGCGCAACATTCAAAGAAAAGGACAAAGAGTGCGAAAATCCTCAATTTAGCAAAAAGAATTTCTGAGAATCGTTTTTCCTTCATAGTAAGTCAGCTCCTTTTAAAAGATGTTCACCCTGCTGTTTTAGTTTATTCACCAGGTTGCATTTTGGGGAGAAGTTGGTTTTAATAGTCAAGCAAGAATCGTCAAACCAGCAAACTACGAAATAAATTTAGCAACGCCAAAAGGTAAGGAGATTGTCGACTGTTTTTCATAAAAGCAACCGTCAATCTTTAAAATGCATTTGCGTTGTGCTTTTCGTGTATATACTGAACCAGCAGGTCTTGCATTTTCAAAAGTTGTCAAGGCAAACGGGACGCGAAATCGGACGTTTTGCCCTCCTTTCACGAGTTACTCTAGCCAATGTTGATTTTGTTTGATTTGAAACCTGGTGGCAAACGCTACGAAACAACATGAGTAGCAAAAAGAACAGCAGTTGTCAAGGCAATTAAACAAGAGTTTCAAAACAAGATCTTCCGCTTTTTTCATTGTGCGCATTATGGACAGCAGCTTCGGGAACGTATGATCGCATACAGTGATTTACTGCAGAAAATTTGTACTGCCAGAAAATCACCTGCTTGTGTTCCCCTTCTCTTATTATTACTATTTTCATTCTGAGAAGTTGACCACATATGTGAACCAATGCATCAAGTAAAAAATCAGGAATGATTGAAACCATCGTCAATGTTATAAAATGGTTGATTGCATCTGGGTCACATAAATGTGGAGAAGAAATTTTCTAGAAAAGTACAATACTGCACTGAGAAACAATCAACCGACTTGAACATAGGTGTAGGAGCAGGCAAATTTTGGGGGTGCCAAAGATTTTTGCCCAAATTTCCCCAAACTTGCCCGAAAAAAAGAAAACGACTGTATTTCACTTCACGTTGCGCGCATTTTTTTAAATCAAAGCACTTCAAGCATTTTTGCCCAAATTTCTACAGATTTTGCCCGGATTTTCACCAAATCAAAAGTTTTGGGGGTGCGCTTGCACTCCCTGCACCCCCGCCTTATACACCAGTGGACTTGAACAACAGGAAACCTTGACAACAAATCTATCCATGNTAATTCAATAGAAGCTTACAGTTTTGTGATATATCGAAGACCTCCTTGCGCAGTAACTTTTTGAAAAAACTAAAGAAGCAAAAGAAAAAGCTGGTTACTAGATTACCACTGACTTGCCTACAGTTATCGGATATGAGGAACCGCTGGTGGGGACTGAAGACTTGCAATGTATTAGCTTAATTGTTTAAATTATAAGAATGTTCGTCTTACCAAAAAGGTCGATTTCGCACTATCTTTCAGCAAGGATCAAATTGTTAGCTATCAGGGTAAGCAAAGAGGCTTCGGAAAGCTGGTTATCAACAGCTAGTGAGCCTTTTTGAAGTGCGACTCTACACCAGTTTGCATGAAGCGAGTTTAGATTACCCCATGGCCATAGGGTTACAAGCTGTACTCTTACATTTCTAAGTCTTGTCAGGTCGCTGTCCGAAGACATGGGCAAAGCATCTTATTCAAAAGTGCTCGGTCATCTCCTTTTGGACTATAAAGTGACGTATAACAAGGCTGTTTTCGTTTCTGCTTTACTCCACCATGGATTTCATGATGATGGCTAAAATGATTTCACTGATGGAGTTTTTTGCTTGCCCGCACAGATCACAGGCTGCTCAACCTTGCACAATTACGTGCGAAAAAATCTCGAAACATCCTTTTACGTGACCTGCTGTTTGCAGATGCTAATGTCTTCGTTTCTAACATCCAACTGGGTCTTCCATCACTAATGGACTGTTTTTCTTTTGCTTGCGAGGCCTATTGTCTGGATGTCAGCAAAAAAAACATTGTAATGCATCAGTTGCTCTGATAAATACCAGGCAGCAGGGCCGGATTTAGCTGTGCTAGGCCCTAGGCTAATCCGCTTGTGTGCCCCCTCTCCCATTGTCACAAGGAAAAAAAGGAAAAACGTCAATTAATTTGCGAAAAGCCGAAGTTGACGCTCTAAAAGAACGGTCAATAAAAAATCTAAATCATTACTAGAGTGTTCCACGATCACTACGCTTGTTGCTGCCTTCGACGCAAAAGCGTTCAATGACACGGTATTGTTGAAATCTTTTGGCTAGCGGGAACAGGATTATTAATTTCCACAGGAAAATCAACCCAAAAATGCCACGATAGAAATATTTGATAAAACACATGACCTATTTGTTTTATAAGCATCACACCTATTTTTTCTTACCTGTGCTCAAAAANNCAAACACACTGCACATATGTGTTCTGGCGGCATAAAAACGTTAATGCACAACGTGACCACTTTGCGACTNGCTTACCAGGGCTGTAAAAATATCACACNCAAAAGCAAAACACGTCAAGCAAAACGCACTCACATGGTNGCAACTGCTAGGTTCACGAGTCACGTGTTTGTTACTTTTACAGACTGCCAAGAATCTAACGCAACGAAACTGTGGCGCGATAGAATGCGAGGTTTAAACCAGAACCGTCGCCAGCAAGTCTGGGGGATTAACATTTGTGCACGGGGACTTGATATTCTGAAATTTTGATAAAATCTTTACTGCTTTATAATGTTTCATATTTAAATTTGGAGGGGCTGAGCGCACCAATGACAGTGGCGTAACTGACGGGGGGCAAGGGTACGCGCCGCCCCCCCTGGCAAGCTGAATGTAAAAAATGGGTCCCCTCAGAGATTTCATGAACTGCAGAATACGAAAGTGTTTCTACAATTTTTGGAAAGCCATTGGTTTTGACATTTTAAATACTGAAATAGTGCAGTGCAAACCAACAGTCATCAAATCCATCGTAACTTCAGAGTTGTTGCAGTGCAGCGGCGTGCACTGTACAGTACACCATCTTGAACGTGCATACTGTGTGTGATGTAATAATCGCCCGTAGCTGTGGAACGTTGCCGCCATTTGCGGCCATTTTACTTGTTTTGGACTGTGTGGTGGAGTTATGAATAAGTTTATGTCTGAAAGCTGTCATGTACATTTTCTCGAGATTAGGCAGCTTTCTTTTTTGTTTTGCAAAGCCAATTGACAAAGGTGTTTGCAATTCACCGCTGAAAGTTGACCAGCGGTGTTGATTTTACTTAGCATCTCGGCTGACGGTGATAACGTCGTTTCTCTGGCCATCCCAGCGGGTACCGTTGCTTTCGCCTGCGCAGTGCGCTTTACACCTACTTGAAGTGGAGTATGCGATTAAGCCCATAGCATGGGTCACGACCATGGGCGTCCGCAGAAATTTTTCCATAGGGGGGGCAAAGTCGACATTTCGCTTATCCTTCTCAGGTTGTTGATGATGCAACGCAAACGGGCTTACACAAAACGCTTCACCCTTTCTACACCACAAAGAAAATGCCCAATGCTAGGACAACAGTTGCATACAGTGTTTTCCCTCTAGGAAAATCTTACACTAAGCCAGTTTCTTTTAAGGTGTTTTAGGGACCCAATTCGGGTTCCTAGAATTGAAAATTGGGTCCCTAGAATCAGAGAAAATTATCAAGGAAAATATCTGGCGTTCAAAACACCTCTAGTTATATGAGATTTAGTCGGAATTTTTTTGGGTCCCTACAGGTCCATACCAGGTACCTAACATTTTCCTTAAAAAAAACCTGAACTATGCAAATGTTTGTTTTAGTGAGCATGGGTATTTTAAGACTGAGTTAGTAGAGTTCTAAATGAATTACAAACTTCGGGAATTATTAGAATAAGTGTAAATTTTTTTCAAAGTACGAACAAAACACGTATTTAATTCAAATAGCTTCCCTTGTTTTCGTGTTTTTCCAATGCTTTGGATTGTTACAAGTGCTCGGGATGAGATTTCACTGTGCAAATGGTCTGGTGGGACTTCGCAGTGGCGCACTTTAAAGGAGTATTGGTTGTAAAAAAATGCGCTTTGTTGGCAGCAATGCTTCTTTTTCATTCGTTTCTTTACACATAGTATAAACTAGGGGTGGGCAAACTTGTTCAACGGAAGAGTCGTTTGTAGAAAACCAAAAACTCCAGCAAGCTGTAAAACCAGTTTGTAGTGTCTATACAAATACGGTAAAGAATGCAAGTTTTACATGAAATGATGTACAGTAATTGTCAATATTAAGTTTTTGTTTGATTTTGTAGTCCCCGAAATTCTGGACAATACGTTGTTAAAGCTGTGCGAATTAATTCTCCCAAGTGTTCATTTTTAGGGTTGCACGATGATTTGATTTTACGAACTTCATTACAGAGAAATAAGTCACAGCAATATGTCGTGCTATGTACTGAAATGAGTTGTACAATGGTCTTTCAAATTCTGGGTATTTTCTGGAACCTGTGGCCAGAAATTAACTGTAGAGTGGCATTGACTAAAGTTTTCTCAGAGTCAGTCAGTTGCGTTTCTGCAGCAGACAAGTTTGTGACAAAGGGTTGGCGAACTGGACAGCCATCACTGACTGCATTAACGATGGATGAATTTACAAAGAATGCAAAGCATGGTTTTAACTCTTGGAAATGTCAAATCAGTCTTGGAACTCCTCTACTAGTCTTACAATTTATTCTTGTATTCCCAACTTTGTGGTCCTGCAGTTGCCTCTTCGCGAAAAGCATTCCTTCTCATTCTGACATTGGGAAAATGAAATCGCGTAGACTCTCTGACAACTAACTTTACGTCTTACCAACTCGCGTAAACACATTGCTAAACGAAACAAACGTTAAATACAGTATGAGGTAACAACTCTCATCAATTTGAGATATTGATATTTATCTAGAAGAGCCACACAAAATATGTCGGCGAGTCGCAATTAGCGCGCCATTGGTAAACCTACATGGCTACCGCTACTAGCAGTCGCTGTCTNNCNGCTANTAGCAGTGCCAAGATGTCTGCGTTCAGCAGNTACATGAGGCAAAACGGCTACTACCATAACTTGAAGTGAACCTTTAANTAAGACAATATTAAGTAATTGTCAATTAAGACATGTTGCCATATTATTGTGACGCAACCAAGGCTAATAGTAGAACAATTCGCTCCCGAGTACAACAACCTGCATTTGGAGCAAAGGATCAGATTAAGTGAGCTGCAGTTTCATGACTGCATAATGCCAGAACAGTGGACTGACTCTTGTGCAGTGTGAATATCATATCAGCAAACAAACTGTCATTGCAGGAATTAGGCCAACTAATCGGAATTAACTTGCTGATATTGCGTTTACTAGAATTTTTTTCTTAGTCTCAATTTCCAGGGGGGAAATGCCCGTTTTGCCCCCCCTGCGGACTCCCATGGTTGCGACCCAAACAAGCGTTGCGATTTCGCTAAGGGTCAGAAAATAGGTAGCGCCGAGGCGATCATAAACCTAAACCTGAGTTGTAATTTTTCAAACTTGTCTGTGTCTGTTTGCAGTGTAGCGTAGGCACCTGAGGAAAGGGTAGAATGCTGACATTGAAAACGAACTTAGCAACCTACTGTCAAAAATCATCCATACAATCAACATTTTTGTCATGTTAAGTTGAGTTGGTTTTATTTGGCGATAATTAATATTCAGCAAGAAAAAAACACAAATTAGTGTGTTTTTCAAACGGGGGTTTTGGTGGCTTAGCCACCTAAACAAAGCTCCAAGACCCCCCAAACTGAACTATGAAGCACTACAAATCGGTGGAGTTTTTGTGAAATTTCAGAATGTCAAGCCCCTTGAACAAACGTAAAGCCCCCAATATTGAAAACTTTCTGGCGACGGTTCTGGATCTTTGTAATGTTGATTATGCAGTACATATTGCAGTTTTGACAACGAAATACGAATATGTGCAACATAAATCTACAAAGTAGGAGTAAATATAAAATCTGGTTCTCAAAAACGTAACAAGAAAGCACAACAGGAATTTCAAAGTTCTGCTGCAAAGTCCAAAGAGCCGACGGATTTTTTTGCTGCTTCCATCACCCCTACTAACAACAATTTAGCTGAAAAAAACTGTAATGTTTTACTAGTGATTATCCAACTTAAAAGACAAGGTTTTCTTGCCTTTGCGACTTCAAATTTATTGAATATTTCGTAAAAAATGATATAATTTAAAAGGCGACATGTATTAACCCTGGAAATATCTAACGCTTTAAACGCTGAGGAGATGTTCTAGGTCAGCATTGCTTAGCCTGGGGGCAATACAAACTTGCGCAAGTTTTCAATAGCAATCTGAGTTCTGAATGGCTTTGCTAAAGAAAATCAAAATGGAAAAATCTCATCTAAAAATATCAATCGAGAACGCCGACAAACTACTGCATTGCTAAGTCACAGAAGAAACAACTATGCTTTTATTGTAGGGTACTGCTGCTAGCCCTACACATAGCTCTATTTTTTATTTGCAATACAACCTTAAGCATTGATCAGGTGCAGTGATGTAACTAGAGGTTTGAGCCAGAGGAGGAAACATAGCTGAAAGAAACCCACTGGCCAACATTCAGAAAAAAAGTTGAGAAATAACATTGAATCCGGATTTGGACCACTATACTAAAACCCGAAATAAACCGGAAAACACTCCGAAAAACGCAAAAAAACAACAACCTACTGAAAACCAAAAGAATAGTAAATACCAAAATACAATCTAAGTGGGGGGCCGGTTTTTACATTTAGCTTTCCAGGGGAAGTGGTTTGCCCCCTGCCCCCTGTCATTTGCGCCACTGATCAGGTGCATTTCGAACATTCGAACATGAACAGCCACAACTTCTTTCGCCTGACTCACACGTAACAATCAGCACGACTCAGCAAATGCAGGACGCAGCCAACGTGCTTTGAATATGTCGACACAGAGTCGGCATGCGGATTGACCAATAGTCATATTAAGATTCATGGAAACTCGTTGGAAGACCATGGCGTTATCACCACGAAAGCTGAATAAAACTAAATTTCATGAATAATTAAGACATAAATTTATGACAAAGATACAGTATATCCAAATTATCATATACTGGCAATTGACTCCATTGGCTAAAACCTGATTACTATAAGGATAAAGAAACGACAAGTGCAGTACACCATATTCCTTTTACCTTTGACCGCTACATATGTGACCTTCCCCAGCACCCCTGAAATTGATTTCGGCACCCCAGGTCAAGAAACCCTGCCCTAGGCTTAAGCCTACATAGCCTATTAGTAAATCCGGCCCTGCCAGGCAGATATTATCTTGAACGGGACTAAGCTCGAAAACGCCGACAACTTCTGCTACTTAGTTTCTTTTATGTCTGATGAATGCTTTCGTGAGAATTTCAGTCCACAATCGGAAAATGAGCTAACAACTTCAGTCGACTCAGCTCCGGACCGGAGCATGGCGCAATCAGCATCTTACATCACACAATAGGCAATGTCTATAAGGCTGGTCATACCTTTCTTTGCTGCTCCAAAATTTGGCCAAAGTATTTGGGGCAGGAAAGAAAATTGAACAGTTTTCACATGCGATGCCACCGCAGTATATGCGGCGTCGCGTGCAGGGACAAGATCAGGAGTGAGGCCATCTTGCAGTGGCTGCAGCTCCCAGTTAGTCATCTTCAAACAAGGCGCTTGTGCTGGCTTGGTCATGTCCGCCGTCTTTTAAGAGTGTCGTTTACCCCAAACGATTCTTTATGTTGAAGTGAGCTATACGTACTCCAAATGTTGGCCGACCTCTGACTCAAAAACAAGATCGTATCATGCGCCAATCACTTTTCGATAGTCGCCATCATCCACGGCCATTTATTTTTTGGCTTGCTTGTAGTCGCAACGCTTGTCGGCTTATTGTATCATGTTATTAATTTCATGTTATTATTAACTTAGATACGCGCAATAGGTGAAAAGCAATCCAACTAGATAATCGAATTACGCATCGTTTCTTTGTAGCTTCTTCGAGCAAATTGGTACGTTATGGAGATCCGTCTCAGCATTTTAGCTGCATTGTTGGCATTCACAGTGTATGCCGAAGGTACGTGCGTGAGGTAATTTGCTTGTTTCGTGTGGCTCCATGGTGTTCGAATCCATTCCTACACGTTTGCGTCCATCGCACTTTGACACTTGGTGCAGATGGCCCGCCAATATTTGTCAGCCTATAAAACTTAATCTCAGACCTGGAATGTTTTCTCGGCTTGTAAAACGCATTAGCTCAACGGTATTCTAAAGCCGCTAGTTGGCTATCCATTTGGAGTGGCGATTTTTTTTCACAAAATTTCTTTTTCTTCTGGCTATGCACTTCTCCTTTACAACAGGAATGCGAAACAGCGCCTGAACAAAAAGAAATTTGAGCTTGTGAGGATTTTATTATGTACTTTACTTTCAAGAGAATTTTATTAAGTGTTTTATTAGGTGTTACCTTCGCTGGCATATGGCGAAATATCTATTCATACCGGTGTTGGGGAGTTGAACCGAAATCAACTTTGCGACATTTGAATGCGGAAATAGGCTGACTTACGTTTTTGGCAGAAATGGTTCAGCCTTACACGTTGGTAGCCAGATTTAAAGAATGGGCATGGTGCTGAGAAAATCTCACGAAATATATTTCCAGCAAAAAAACACCTACAATTCAAGTCCTTTACACGCTGTGTTCATATAGGGGGAAGCATAATGGGAAATACCTTCATAATTTTAGAACCAGACCAACTGCACGTTCTCTTTGTTCGAACTTTTCCAGCAATCTTTTGATTTTCAGTGCGGTTAAATAAAATGTTTTGAACCTCAAAATCCTACATGTTTGCAGTGGTGTGATCATTTTTTGTTTTTTCAAACTAACCTTTTATTAAAATAGTTAGACTAAAGGCGTTACACAACTCATTTAGGATATGGATCAAAACAAACAAGCCACATAAAATATTTTATAACCCTTAAAATACACGATACACCATTAACAGATTTATTCAAACAGTAAGCCTACTCAAGAACGTACCACAGCCTATTCTATGAAACACAACCGCCATTAGCTCATCAGGTACACGAACGGCAATGATGTTATCTGCGAATAACCAAGAACTTGTGTAATCTAGTTTTAGAATGAGGGATTCCACCACTGCTAGTTTTCATCGACGCTCGGAAAATAAACTGTGGTATCGCATTGTCCATTTAACTTGTTCAGCAAGATTGCTCGACTTTTTCATGATGGCAAGAACACAAATTGTTGTTGAAAACTGTGAATAGACGGCTAGGTGTGAGAGCAAAAAGACCGAGAAACATTACCGGACAAAATTTGTTCATACCATGTGGAATCAAAGCTTTGCGGAACAAGGATCCAATTTCAAAATAAGTGTAAATGTTAACTACTACTATTTGCCGTGTCCGTCGTTCATGTTACATCGAACCTATTGTGGGGCTTCTTTTAGGTTCTTTGCTTTACAAGAACATGGATACCTCGTCGTATATTTTTCTTATTTAGCAGAAATACAATGCGCATGAAATATGTCCAGGAAGAAGCAAAAGCATTGAACGTTTGTTACATTTCATCGGTCCTTTGTGAAAATGGGCATTGCGATGAAATCACAACAATCTAACAATCGCAGTTGTTGCTTGCTAAAGAGTTGTCCAGTGCAGCAGTCTACATTATACTGTAGATTAACTTATGCCTTACGCATAAAGTCAACTGGCTGACGTGGCTGTGCAGTTCATTCCTACTTTTGAAATACATCTTTATTAAACTTCAGGAACTACGGATCAACAGAGGCTAATCAGAAAACGCCGAAACATCTGGTGAATATAACGTTTTAGTATTATTATATCTAAAATTGATTGGTTGAATAAATTTCATTTCGTGTGTGATTTTGTTCGCTTGTGAAAAGAAGACTAATCTCTTACCCATGGTTACGTTTAGGAGAATCCCATCCATACCATCGTCATTAGGACAATTTCAGTCTCAATCACAATCTCAGTCTGAAGGTCAATTCCAATTCCAAAGTCACCCCCAATCACAGGGCCAGAAAGTTCCTGTAGCTTGTGACCCGGTATGCGTTCACGGCACATGCGTTGGTTCCAACAAGTGCAGTTGCACCTCTGGCTGGAGCGGACCAGCGTGTGATGAATGTAAGTATGTGTCGGTTGATGGAGGGCTAAATTGTTCTTTCTTTTTTCCTCGTGGAACTCCACAACCTAAATATCGCATATTGGAGTTCAGGTGAACGAGTATAGAATGAATGCAATTTTGGCAGCTTCACCCCCACTTTTTAGCAGTAAAGTTGAGGCAAAGTGTTAAAATGTCATAGAGAACTTCTCATTGAATGGGATTCTCTACTGTACGTCCAAGATAATTCTGCAGCAATTTTTTTCTCACAGTCGAATGTACTCACGTGTGTGTGCACGGACGCTGCGTGGGACCTGACAAATGCGAATGCAGTACTGGTTGGTCTGGCGAGTCGTGTGAAGATGGTGAGCGACTGTTGCTGCGACAATACCAAGAAAGTTTATTGGTTTGCCAAATATTTCGATGAGTCACCTTGTAAAACAAAAGTGCAAGATTGATTTGAATGTTTTTTGCACCGAACTAAACATCATCCATTTGTTTCAGCTAGTTTCTCATCTGAAACGAAAGGTCCTCATCACATGGCTTAGTGTACAAGAAATGCGAAAAACATGTTACATGTACAAACGAAACAGCCCAGATGAAGCGCGGGCGTGATCAACTTACTTATGAGCAATAGTGAGCGATTTGACGTTTGTTAACTGTCAGCTACAAACGTATGTCGCGAGGCAAAACGAAGTCATAATGGATTGATACGCCTTTGCAACAATCCTGCATATAAAGCACGGTATATTTTTGCTTGCAATCGCTGAATTCGAAGGCCGTTATACCGGGAAATTGTTGCCACATTTAGTCAATTTTTTGACGTAACAATCAAAACCTTTGCCAGAGGAAATAAACGCATTGTCAATTACAGCAACCGCGGTATACTTGGAAATAGCTTCAAAGCCTGCAATTGACTTGTCGGGAAAACCAACCAGAATTTACTTAGGGAACTTGAGTTCAAAAGCATATGTCAACAGATCTTTGCAAAGTGGAAACAATTGAAAAGCAATAGTTATCTCAAAGTCTCTATTTATTAGGCCTACTTAAATTCGAGTGTTGGTGACATTACCAACATGCTGTTTCACAGCGAAATATGTGTTTTTATCAAAATGTCTTACGCTTATTTTCCGTAACATAATTATTTTATCTGCACGCAAAGAGCTATCGTCTCTACATTGGCTGTTCTGTAGTTTATTTTGGAAACAAAAGATAAATATATTAATGTCAGTAGCAAGGATAGCAATATTCAGGCAGACAATATGCACAGTGGCAGTGCACACTGTGTGGCGAAATAGCAGAGTGGGTGCAGACACGCTGTATTACTTTTGTGGTATTATCACCTTCTACCTAATTTTTTCTGACAACAATCAGATTGGTTGAAAGTATGGCGATTCGAAGAAACCGAAGCACGTTGTAATCAAACAGCACGACTATAAGCGTGTGCGTTTAATCCGTGTATATAAGATACTTTCGCTTGCTCCACGCCTCTGCACTTTTTCTCAGCATGAGTCAATAAAATCAAACCGGGTGTCCTGAGCACCAACCAGATAATATGGGCGTCTCATTTCGAAATCAGTCTTGTTGTTATATAAGCAATGTAAATGCAGATCTTCATGTATCTATTCCAAATTGCAAACATGTGTATCAACATGGTGGGCACATCATCTCTGCAAGGAAATTATTTTTTTCATTGGATTCTGAACGAACATAGCGGTAGTTAACCATTGATATTGTAATACAAGTTTAAAAACTTTAGATTTTCTACCCAGTTCTGCTACACATTTAATTGTCACTCTCTCTGGAACAAATCGTTGAAAGCTGGTATTTGAAAAAATTTCAAGTTACAGAGCATAATCTTATTGCTATATCGCAAGATGTGACTGCACAATTCGTTTCCATCTTACTGCCTTGTTTTTTGTAGGTGCTTCTCGCATTACAGATCTATAAAATAAGCAAAAACATAGCATCCTTTTAATTTACGTCCTTTGCAGTGATGTGCACCACTGAGTGCTTGAATGGTGGAGATTGTACTGCTCCAAATACGTGCTCGTGTCCTTCTGGTTGGTCTGGCGACTACTGCGAAGAAGGTAAACATGGAATTGATAAATGGTCTGTGCAAGCGTGTGACGAGCTACTACAGAAACAGGGAATGCAACTCATGTATTGCTACGGAAAGATTGACAAATGTGACTGTCAAATCTAAAATCATTACGCACTTCACTTTTTATTGTCACGAATGTTCGGTTTCTAAAAAAAGTCCTTTTAAAGACATGTAACTTACTAGAAACTCTGCTTATTCAATACAAATCTATGGGTGGCTGATTTTGATTGATTGCCGACAACAGGATGAATATTTTTAGTAAATCTGATATCATATATTTCCGAAAGGTATGACTTTCATTTCAGAAAATTATACGCTTCTACGCCGATTTTTTTTAATTTAAAGATATTATTCGATGCAAACGTTTGTAGGGAAGCTTTAAGCAAAGGAAAGAATCAAATGACATTGTCCGAAATGTCAACTAAGAGGGAACTTTAAAAAAATATTACCTAGAAAAATTTATTCACGGTTTGTTAACTGCTGTTGTCATTATTGAAATGGCTCTCTGGCTTTCTATTTGAAGAGGCGTTAGTTGCAAATTATATTGGCTTTTCAGCAAAACTTAATGGCTTCAAAGCAACATTTTTATTTCACTTTCGCTTCTCAATTGAGTAGAAGAACTTTTCCCATGTAGAAAGTTTTGTTCGACTTTTATTGTTTATTCAAAAAAATGATACAGGAACTTGTGAACATGGCGATTACTCGAGCACACTGATAGGCTCCTTACCATGCAAATGAAACAAAGGATTTCTTCGCAGTAAAAGTGTACGCAAAGAAAAACAGCATTTGTGTTCAGAGTTCGACTCAAAGATAACTACTGCGCAATGAGCATAGTCATCTTCAACTCCCTTTCAGAAAAAATTTTCCTGTCTATGTAAGTCAAGGAAGCAACAAAAATTGAGGTTTCGTCGGATCAGAAATTGACTGCCGCATTTGCAAATGCAGTACCTAGGCTCCGGTCAGCCTCACTGTACTAACACGGAGCTGCAATAATATTTTTTCGTGCAGCCACACCGAAATATCTCTATAATTGTGATTAAAATTGTGACTCTATGAGGAGCAAGGAAACAAAAAAATGTGCGATGGGCCACTGACTGTGGTTTAATAAAACTATTGATGGATAAATCCGGGATGCAGACTTCTTGAAGAGCCGAAGTTACTGTTCTCTTTGCTGATACATTTTCTATCTTGGTTGCTCTCTTCATTGTGTTGTAGATATTTTTGTTTTTTGATAATGGTCAATAAACCAAACAAAAGAATGTGAAAACTTCGTTTCCGTGTTATTGGAAGCTTATGACTCTTGTTGGCGTGATTGAAGTTAAAGTTGTTTCGCCTGGAAGGCTAGTGCAAGTCACTCGCAGCGATCGCAAATAATTTATATCCAGTGAATCTGTTGGAAGACTTACACAGCGCCACTTCGGTAGCACCCCAGTTAACACTTATGTCTTACTGTGCGCGTTGTTTTTTAAATCAAAACAGCTCTGCCAAAAGAATGCAAGTTCCCGTTCGAGTTCGACGGAAACATATACAGCACGTGCACGACCGATGGCTCGATTGACGGAAGCGCCTGGTGTTCGCGGACTACCATCTTCGAAGGAGACAGAGTGACTTGTAACAGTGAGTAGCAGTCACGCTAGTGTCAGTATTAATGCATACTTCCCGGTTTGAGTTGGACAGTCCCAGTTTTTAGGTCGTGTTCCGGTTAGCCGTATATCTATCCCGGATAACGAGGTCGACTGCAGGTGACATAAACAGGAACGGTTTTGTCATAAAATGTAGAAAATCAAGCAGAAATTTTCTTTTGGGCTTCGGGAAAACCCGATAACCTCATTTTCTGGAGAAAATTTTGCAAGCTCTGTTTGAATACCAGCTTGGTTTAGAAACTGGTCTAGATCGGTGGTCTAGCACTTAGTCAATCTAGAACACTGTTATTTTGCTCCTTATACTTCAGTTTGAGCAGGTTTCATGTTTACATCTGCATGGCTCACATGTTATAAAACGTTCTCGTTAACACGCTGATACATGCTGCATGATGAAACCCTTAAGAACTGATGCTTGGTATGTGCATGAAAGATGTTGTGGTGGCACCTTGCGTGCGGTAAGCAGAGGCGAATTTTAATTTTCGGGGCCCTAGGCCAATTTACATTGGGGGCCCTTCTGGAAGGTTCGCGACGACTGATGTCATACAAATCAGCACTACACGTGCTCGCTACATTCACTTAACAAGTTGTTCCAATTCATGACCATGTTATTACTTTATTCAGAATTCCCTCGATATCAGGAACACAAACAGTCATAATGAAGCTAACGAAAAAGCCAGCGGTGAAGTTATCTGACAACACTCCCATTACATATTTATTGAGTTACCTGTGCAATTGCACGGTTTGCAAGTGTCAAGAGTTCGCTCTGAATAAAGCACCTGTACTTCTTANGACACTTAATAACCTGTTACTGTACATAGTCGGCGATCGACGNGACTTTTGTCTGCAAAATCGCTGAAATAGCAAGACTTTGCAGCATGCTCCCCCCCCCCAAACAAACCTGCTAAGAATTTTATATTAAATTTTAAACCGTTAGAAACTAAACGGAAGGAACAGTCGGACTCAAAACAACGTCAGTGACTGACAACGTCATTAACTGGCCCCTCCCGAACAAAATTATTGGAGGCGCTTAGGGTAAACTGAGACTTGTCTTTTCATACCTCCGTGCCTCAATGACTAATAGTAAGTCAGGGCAGATTATGAGATCTAGCTTTGATGAGGAAAGGAGCATTTTCATGTAATTTAACCGGAAAAGGCTGGGTATATTGATGTTTCAACGGAATTGTGTTTTTCGAACACAAGTGATACATGACTTGCATAAAATAATTTATTGTACAATTCTAATTAAATGTGTTTCTTTTTAAAAGAAATTGTTGTTTGCAGTTGCAATATATTGTTTGATTTTTTTCTAAGATGTACAATTTTTGAGGTATCACTGCATAGGTCTGTAAATTATCAGAACGTTGTTATTTGAATGTTTTGATATTCTGCATAATAAAAATAAATGAGTGTAGAAGTATGTTATGGTCCTTATGGATAATTTACATTTTATTTGCTGAAAATACTATATATACAGTACATAAAAAAATTTTCCATTTCAAAACATTTGTTTTCTTAATATTTTAACTTTCATAAAAATTGTGCCTATATATAATACATAAATTATTATTAGAAAGGTCGCACACTTCAACTTTGCCATTGGCGCTATTTCGCACAGATACGCCACTGCATTTTGCGCCATTGAATATCTGCACTGCAGCCTTAGCTAGAGTGCAGGCTGGTCTTGCCTTTAACCCGTATCTTACCCATAAAAAGCAACAAGAGATGGACCCGGACTGAACGAAAGTACCTCACTGTCCTCGTGTAATCTGAAAAATATACGTAGCAATAACCAAGTCTCAACGCCATAAAAAGAGTGTACACGTGGCTGTTAGGTCTCTAATGAAACTTTACAATCCGCATGCTTTAGACTTAACTATTGCTAATGCGTAGGTTCGATCTAGCAGTTAAGTCAAGGGAAGTATTCGCAGGTCGATGCCTGTTTGATTCCCCTATTGCTTCTGACACCTCCCTACTCTAAGTTATAATCACT
>JGI24159J19872_10004912_pt1 | contig 17163 bp, 11 predicted proteins | sample Ectturendosymbi4_FD_19872 | JGI IMG/M metagenome (IMG submission 19872) | reverse complement strand
GTGACGCTTACGCACGTTTGTGGCACAAACAGTCACAATTGGTGAGCAAAAGGTCTGCCCGGTGTCGGAGTCGTTAAAATTTTCTACGACTCCGACTGCTCAGGTTGAAAATCCTTCCGACTCCACAGCCCTGACGCCTGTAGGCAAATCCGGCCCTGACTAGACATTACACTTTTTATACCGAATTGGGGATTGGAGGCACCCTGGCTGTAGCCCAGTCAGCCCCCCTTAATCCGCTACTGGTTACATGGGTGAAACCGACATGACGGGAGGTTTGGATGTCGGACATTGTAAAAAAAGGTTTCAAAACAGCATTTTGAAAAATGATGTCATCTAGAATCAAGTCCGCAACCAGGGGTGGCTTTCGCCCCCTGGAAAAATGTGTTGGGCATGTTCAAAAAATTTGGACCCCTTTCGGAAAACTCTTTGCCCCTCCTGGTGTCCCAAGCTGGTTACGGGAATTGCTCCGGGAAATCAAGACTTTTCTGTTTATCGCTTTTAGTATCGATTTTTATACGATGCGCATCTTCATCTAACTTTTTTATTCGATCGCTTTAAATGTCTGATGCTTCTACAAATCTTCATTTTTCCTCAATTATCGGATGGAGACCAACTGCAGCAGCTTTTGGTGCATTGTTTCGTTGTTCACGTCTCATCAGTACTGCTTTTTCGTAGTAAAACATGTGTGCAATGTATACAAACCAAGCATACAAAAAGTAAGTGCTGTTAAAGTTTTTTTGCTCCTCCAATGTTGGTCATATGCAAACACCGATTCTGTAATGCGAACTACTGTATGGGTAACCATTTTTTGTGCTCTTGTGTCTATGATTGCGTCTGCCATATGGACCACGACAGGGGCGAAACGGGGTTAGATGGCGCCCGGGGCAAGATACAAGTTTAGGGCCCCCATGTTCGAAACAGATCTTTCGGAAGCAAGTCTGCTGTTGAAGTACGTGTGACATTGTTGGGACTTTTCGGCGCCCGAGGAAATGCGCCCTGCCCCCTGTTACGCCTCTGATCCGAACAGCTACCAGGTGTAGCAACTGTATCTTTGCCATGTCACGTTAATGAAGTACCGGATCTCGAGGCAGGCCAGTAGCCAGGTGTTAAGGTTTGGGGGCTCACAAGATTTTACGGGGAAATATTTTTTTATTACGTGTTTTAATAAAAAAATTTCTGGGCGCAACAAATTTGTGGGGACATTGCCCCCGAATGCCCCCCCGTGGCTACGGCAGAAGCGTCGCCAGAAAGTTTTCAATACGCGGGCTTTGCGTTTCTTCGGGGGGGCTTGACACTCTAAAAATTGACAAAACTACACTGATCTATCGTGTTCCGTGTTTCAATTTTGGGGGGCTAAGCCCACCAAAGCCCCCCAGTGGCGACGGGACTGTCTCGAGCCACTGCTGCCGTAACAGCGAAGGCCCTTTCAACACGAAAATTCTCAACAGAGCTGAGGTCAATAAAATTTTCAAACAGCTTGGCACAATGTCTATTGTATGTGATCCACGCAAGAGGGAAACTCAATAAAATTATGAGACTTCGCATGAAAAAACTTCCGGTAATGAAGATGCAATACGACTCGCGTCTGATTTTATTTGACACAAATGGACACGACCACTGAAATTCTTTATCAAGTTAAACATTTTTCTGATCAATTGTGTTTTTACTTCTGTCTTACGTAGGTTTTCAAATGTTACCAACTTACCGTGCAGCTAAGCGTCGTTCTGGGACCCATAAACGTACCCCGCTTGCCCTAATCCAACGCCGACATTTGTAGATGAAGTGGCTTTGATTTCATAGTACACAAATTTTCTAACGATAGCGCACACACCACTGCAGGCCTGTAGCCACGGGGAGCATTGCCCCCTTAAATTTTTTGTAGCCCCAAAATTTGTTTCAAACATACAACAAAAACAAAGATCTTGCCTCGTAAAAATGTATTTCCCCCTAAATCTTTACAGCCTGGTACGGGGCTGCACTCAAAGGCGTAATGAGGTTAGATGGCGCCCGGGGCAAGAAGCAAGTTTGTCGCCCCTATCTTCGAACCTGAGGTCTTTCGGAAGCAAATGTACTGAAGAAAGTACTTATGACATTGTTGGGACATTTCGGCGCCCGGGGAATTGCGCCCCCCTCGTTACGCCTCTACCTGCACTACTGTATATGTGTTGTACTGCGATATCAATGTTTTACTATCCGGTTCCACTGCACAAACTCACAGAACATAGATCGTATTACCCCAGAACCGTCGCCAGGAAGTCTTCAGTAGGGGCCATTTACGTTTGTGCAAGAGACTTCACATTGAAAATTTGATAAAAACTCAAATGATTTATAGTGCTTCGTATTTCAATTTGGGGTGCTTGTTGCTGTGTTTTAGCCCACATAGCCCTCCCCATGGCGACGGGACTGTATACTCACCCCTCATCCGGAAGCAATCCCTTTAGGACGCACTGATAGCAGTCGACGGAATATCAAGTGTTTAATTACTGGGTGAAATGGTTCAAACTTGCGGGCCAATACCCCAACGAATGTTTACTGGTCATGTTTGTGGCCAACACAACCTGATAACATCAGCACTTATGCAGTGACGTCAACCCCAGACGCAGCAGGTCGTCGCATTGTTGAGAATATTTTATTATTACGCTTAACACGCGCAACCACCCCGCCAGACTAGGGTTGGCGGATAACGGTAGATCCGCTGCCAACGAAAATCATAGCGAACTGCGCGGTTTTCAACGCTCACATTATACTTCGTTTCTGTAATATATTCGTTACAACGTTCATCGTTTTTCTGTAACGTGTAGCCTGTTTTTTTAAAATAGCACCTAGTTAAGGTAGAGAGGGTTTTAAAGTTTAAGCTGTTTTCTTTTTAGATTGGTTCGATAGTTATTACCGTTTCAGCAGCCACATTAGGCTTAGTTCGTAATTGCAAATGTGTGCTGCTTGTACAGTGTTATTTAATTTCGCTTCAGAGATCTGATGACGCAACCTGAAATTGGCAAAAACGTTTGAAAAAAACTAGCTTTGATTATTATGCAACTGCATGACTATTATGCAGGTGTGCAAAAAATCAGCGGTTCCTTAAAAAGTAACAGAAGATTTCTTTAAAGAATAGTAACAGTTAAACTACCTACAAAGGAACGGAAGTGACAGTTTGGTTCATGTGAAGTAAGCCTCATGATATTCTTAGTTCTTGTGTTGGAAGTTGCATCATGAAATACTAGCAAAAAAATCATGGCATCAATGTCGCACAAATTGGCGTCGTATACTTTGCGATATAGCTTGAAAATTGAATGTTGCAAAAATCGGACAAAATGCAAATGTGTGATGACGCGCGTAGAAATGACTTTCGTAGAAGTTTGAGATTAAAGTACTTGTCAGTTTTGAAATATTAGAAAGCAGAGTAAAAGGCATTGCGAAATCTACAATCACTTTGCAGTATGCAATTTTTTCGTGTTAGAAGGAAAAGAATCAACCTTTTCTGGGATATACAAGACTTGCGCAAATAACGGTTTGCACTCTTTTAACCGGTGCTCCATAAAGCGCGTTTCACTGTAACCATTCTACACGTGTAAAGAATATGGTCATAGGCAGATTGTACTGGATTTTTTTGTAGTTTAACAGTCGATTTTGTGCTATGTAAGAATATGTTCTTTTCTGTAAACAAGCTAAATACCCCTGAGTCAAAGGCCAAAAACATTGAGTGGCAGTCAAAACAGGGCTATTTAAAACTAAGGCAAAAAAGGGTGAAGCTGATACAGGGGATAGTGCGTTGGACAAGCATTTTAACAGAGCTGCCTCAGAATATGAAGAAAAAGGTTTAGATGAGCCACACCACAGTGAGAATTACCGACAACGTAATCAGCCAGACTGACGATGTTATGTCGGATAGCCCAAGGGAAGCTTATGTACAAGTGAGGTAAGTCGTTTCCAAAGTGTTGCGTCTAACAAGAAAGTTCGTCGGCTGGTGCATCTGACGAGTCTTACTAGCATGAAAATTCAAAATTTGACAGAACCATTAGATGGACAAACAAAACTGCCACTTGGCCAGGCGTCATGAATCGGAATGTCAGTGGCTATCAATTCAAATAGGACCATCCACAATCAACAGGATTTTCGCCAAAAACGGCAGTGACAGGACGGTTTTCAAGTTTCAATGTGGAGTACTGCCGAATGGTTAAACGTACGTCATCTTTGTCTCGACGTCAACTTTTCGGGTCTAGCTTTTTCACATCAGACTTCTATTATTATGACTCATGCCAACCTCAAAAATTTCTGCACGCACCACTCAGTGGAATCCCGCTAAATTGCACTTGCTAAAGCCGGCCCTGCCGACGTTTGTATATTTACAGTAAAACTGTGTCATGAGTTTGCATTCAATTTATCGCTTAACATCTCGTGAAATGAATTATCTAGCAATTAGCCTTTATTATTCGGTTAGCTGAAACACAAATATCCGGATAGTAAAAATTATTGATATCCGAATTAACCCCAACCTAGACACAACTGCTGCAAAGAACGAGGAAACAGCATAATCCTGCGGCATGCTGTTGCAAGCAAAGTAGGTTTGCCGCAGCGCAGTATTTCCGATCGACTTCTGTACTACGTTGTTGGAGACATCGGGACATCCTGACATGTTGAAATTAAATTCAGAACAGCTTTTTGGTCTTGGTTCACATTGTTAAGCGGAAGCTGATGAGAGCCTGCGGTTACGTGCCATTTACGAAGTTTAATTGCATGGTGATGAAATAGCCTACTTAGTGGAATACTGCAAGATCGGTCAACAATTCTGGTGTAATGTAAAAAACTATTCTCAGCGCTTGGAGAACACCAGCAGACAGGGGTCTCGAGATCAACCATCACACGGCTCATTTGTTGTCACAGGAAAACAAATGAGCCTAGGAACCTTACACAAACATTTTACTCTCAGGAAAAAAAATACTCAATGCAATACAAATTACAATACGCTTTTCCGGTCACGGGTGTCAGATGGGGGTGCCAAAGCCAGGTTTTGGGGTTCAAAGTACATTTACAAGGGGGCGGGCAAAATTTTTGTTTTTATTATGTTTTTAAACAAATGTTTCCAGACGCAACAAAATTTTGGGGAAACAAAAAATTGGGGGAACTGCTCCCTACGCCTGTTTTGCCCCCGAACAATATTGCATCCACTGTCGTTTAATCCAGTCACAATATAGGCAATAATTTTACAAGACTGTTATAGGCTGTTGATGAAGCAAGACGCTAATCAAGCCACCGTTACATTGACGTTTATAACATCCTTAAACGGTCTACTCCTACTTGTCGAACCAAGCCAGGAGGCATCGTACATACTCACTCTGGCATTAAAGCCCAAACTTGATGGCATTTTATTCGAAACTATTTTGATAACAGGTGGGTTTGGTAAGGGAACTGAATGGTTTCAAAGCAGTTAATTTGTAGCTAGCAGTTGAACCGCGATTTAGTGGGACACATATTCCCGACAGCAAAGCTGTGGATTTGATACATTCAACTCACGCCGCGAATGTCCCAACGCCTCCGGCAACGTAACGGCTGTAAATTTTTCATGACTTGTACAGCACAGCCGCCTGAAATGGACAAAACCCGAGCAGGTAGGGGTATTGCCACGATATTGAACTTCTTCCCAGCGCTACCATGTCATCAAACGCATTTCCACAACAGGTTAACAACAACAGGTCGTACCGTTGTGCCAACCGCAGACAACAACAACAACCGTCTGCGTGCACGGCAGTGGATCTACTTTTTACAGCGTTCGAAGCGAAACGCTCGTTCTCAACACGTAGCACGTCATTCGAAGAAGCGAAAAACAGAAAACAGTCCGATCCGGAGCCGGACGAGAGGTCGAGAAGATTCCAGTACGTCGGTGGGATCTTCGGGTCGTATTCCAGTAGATCAGTTTGAAGAGGACAGATTGCTAGGTTCAAAACTATGCACACCGACAACTGCCCAGCGCAGTGCCTACTTGCCTGCTGTTCCACAAAACAATAAAACAGAAGTCAGACGGCGCTTTTTTTCGCGACACGCTACAAACTTCCAGCAAACGTCTCGATTCAGAAGACGACTAACTGCCTGCACTGTCAGCTAAAGTGACGCCCGCCCTTTCCCCATTGCAATCTATGGCACAGCGCAGCAGCGACATCTTGCGGCTCTCGCCGCACAGCGCAGCAGCGACATCTTGCGGTGCTCGCCGCACAGCGCAGCTTTGCACCAATCGCCGGTCTTCTCTATCCTCATGTTTATCTCATGGGGGGCAGTGAGTGGTGGGCGATGTCGCACAGCGCGACCGCCGCATTGCTTACGTCACAAAGGCCGTCACAACCAACGCATCCCTGCAAGGTGTGTGTGTGTGTGTGTCAACATATATACACTGTAATCCACGTGCTACGCGGCTTGCACGCCGCGGGCAACGTTAACTGAAACGCAACCCCTAAGAAGAGCACTTGATCAGAGATCAGGCTTCCGAACAGAACGCGATTATCAAAAGTACGCGCGTCAACGCCTGCAACAGTTGCTGTCGAACAGAAACACAGATTGAGGCCTAGCAAGACTACTACGAGAAACGCTTCGAGGTGGACTTTCAGGCTTTAAAACACTTTTTTTGTCAGCTTAAAAAATCAGGAGGTAAGGCAACAGCGCCTTTTACATTTACTTCAGCAAGATTGCTTTCCGGCGGACATGATTGAGTCTTGATAAACATCCAACGATTCGCGAAACCTGCAAAACAAAAAACACAAAGGCGATTATCATTTGGATGCTTTTGTCATGGGCCGTTTCGTGACAGGACAGCGATGCGCCACATCCATTGTTCGTCACAATGCTATCGCAATCAGTGATAATCACACGGTAGGTATGCATTTCACAAATGATATCGCCATTTCGAAGATATTATTTGGTCAGAGCTGCGGTTCTTAACCTTTCCTACATACGAGTATCTTACCCTTTTATCAATTAAGATTACCAGATTTGCCACCAAATACACTCAATGGTGCTCATTAAAAATACAAAATTATCAAATTCTTACAGTTCAGAACGATTTATAAAAATTTGCACTTGCTGCAATTCATGGTTCAGTAAATTTGCCCACTTGGAAGATGAAATTTACCTCAGGTTAAGAAACGCTGGGTTAGAGCTTCAAATAAGAACATAACGAGAATGCGGCCTCTAAGTTCGAGCCTCAAAAAGTCTTAAAGCAGGTCACGCAAGCGAGGATTTAAAACTGCGAACAAACGTCATCGGAGCTCATCTCCGTCGCGTTCGACCACAAACTTTCTCTCGACTTCACGCCATGGGCGTCGGAAGAGGGGAGGGGCCAAGCCCCCTTGGATTTTGAAATTTGACCTTTTGTTTTTAACTTTTCTGTAGAAAAATGTTTTTCTCTTGGGTTCGGAGTTGGCAAAATGAAATTTCACCACTGTTGTTCTCCCCCCCTGGAAAAAATCCTCACGACGCCCATGGTTCACGCTTCAAACCAGGGGTCTCCAAACTTTTGTCCGAGGGCCGCATAAGCTGCTACACAACAGTTGCAGGACTGAACACAATTTCCTGGTCCAAAAAAAAATAATTTTATAACGTGAATGCTGTAAAGTATATTTGCTAAAAAAGAATGGCGAAATTTGCTTCTTTGATTTTAAGATAATGGGAAAATAGGATTCAGATGGGATGTGCTTTTAATATGAAGAGAGACCTCATATTGCGACAACTTATCAGCTAAGGTTAGGCGCCACCCTTACAGCGCAGTAATTCTTGGCCAACTGATATTAAAGTGGCCGTCTTACATCTTACGTACTGTCACTGTTTCGGAACATGATACATTCATGATTGATTAAGCGTCTTTGCGGGCCGGGTGAAAAGGCTTCGAAGGCCAGATTTGGCCCACGGCCCATAACTTGGAGACCCCTGCTTTAAACCAATCGCACAGCGTGTTTGGCACTTTCCACTGAGCCCAAGCATTCACGGCGCAGTACTCACAAATAGTATCCCGGCTCAAAAGGGTCTTCTCGGCATCCCTTGGTCCATGCGGTCCCGGTTCACGTGCATGGGGTCAAACTGTCGGCCCTGGGCCAGGTGGTGGGGGTCAAAGCCCTGGTTCGGCGCGGACTGCTGCTGATGTGGGAAAGCGGAATGCTGGAAGGGATGTTGCTGTTGGTCCACCGGTGCGGGTTCGTAGTATCCGCGGTGCACGTCATAATCGCGCCCTCCGCGCTGATTGTGAAACGGATCCATTCTCGGTGCGCCCCCTGCGCTGCGGTCGGCCAGGGACGGAATCGGACGCGGTTGGGACCCGATGACCGGTATGCCTTGCGGTTCGCCCATGTACTCGTTGTGCATTGGTCGGTTGGGCGACGGTCGCCTTGACGAGCAAAAGTAGAAAGTTTTCAGTTAGAGCTGTGCGCGAATTGTAAAAGTTTCCTCTGAACCAAGAACGAACAAGAAGCTGGGATACGTGGGAGTTATTTGTTGTTTTTTTTCGGTCATTGACCGAATTTTTTTGAAATGACCGAAAAAATTAAGTCAATTCGGTCAAAAACGTCCGAAAATTAATGATGACAGCTTTTTAAGTTATATCAGGCAATGACCGAAATGTCTCAGCGAAGAGAAACAGGTCGGTTAACAGAGAATCTCTGCATTGCCATCATTTATAAGAAATGATTAATAATTAATCACCTTGTCAATAAAGATCAGCCTTTCAATTAACAGCAAACACGATGCGCGCGACATTTCTACGAGCTTTTCTGCGGACTATTACCTGATGTGTGTCTTTTCAATGGGCATCGCGTGATCGACGGGGGCGAACTGTGATTGTTCTTGAGGGGCTCGCGTACCAGTCTCGCGCTGCTGCTTGGCCAGCAAGTCGTCGAAGTCCTTGTCGGATCCCCAGCCCGAGCTGCCGCTGTCGCTGTAGTAGTATATCTGGTGGGCAAGCGCGAGAAGGTTGGACAAGCACCAACGCAGAAGCATAGGCGTAGCCAGATGGAGGCCCAAGGAGGCATTCCCCCCCAAACTTTTAGCATATCCGTTCATTTTGTGTTTTGAGAGGCGGTATCCCAAACAAAATACTGTTGCTCGACTAAAATCAAGCATTTTGGTCTGGCTACACGACTGCGCAGAAGGCCACCGGTCGTGACGCGCGTGAGGCCAACCGGCGTCAGGCAATCAGCTGCGTTTCTATTGACCGAGCGAGGTGACCACACCGTGAATCTCAAGTTGGATACAACACTCATAAGCACACACAGGGGCAATTGACGCCAGCGGAGCCAAGCAGCCATAAACCCCCGTTCCATGAACAATCGCTGCTGTCAAGGTGTCACGGAGTGACAGCGGTTAAAGGCGAGTATATGAATAAATAAGCTAGCGCAGGCATTAAGAAAACATTAAAGAAAGCATTAAGCATTAAGAAAACAACGAAAAAACTTCTGTGTTGTGACGGCAGTGAGCGTAAAAAATGGGTGCGCGCATTTTCAATTTTTGTGCACGCCTCATTTTTTTCATTAGGCTCTCGGCGACGACATCACGTAATTTGCTCCACCAATTATATAATTTCCTTCGGTCGTCCACAGTGAAACACGTTAAACAAGCGAGAGAAAGTTCTCGGCACCAACATCTCACCAAACCGTCATCAGCCGGCTGGTCCCAGTCTCTGTAGTTCCTTTGTTGTTGATGAGGCTGAAGTCTTCGTCGTTTGCGACCTCGCCCTCGGCCGACGAACGACCTCTGAAACACGTGACCGGTAACAATGGCAACCGCCTAATTTAAATGCGACCTTGACCCGCATCAGCGCCAAGCACATGAGCGGCAACTTGCGTGACGATAAAATCTAAGGAACGCAAGCTACAAACAAATAAAGACGAAGCACGCCTCGCACACGGCGTGGCACAGTTGAAACACGTCGGAGCACAGTTGAAAACACGTTAGGAGCACAAGACCAGTCAGTAACACGCAACGACAATCACCCGCCTGCGCCCGAAACCTCACCTCTCGCTTCTTCCTCATAAACCTCGGGCCTTGCTGCCTTTGTTCCATGGAATGAACTGGGCCGAGCTTAGGCCTGCTGTCCATCAAACCGTGATCTCCCTGGACAGGCGCACCCGGGTAGCCTGAAGAAACCAAAGCGTTCATTGCGGTTCATGTAAGGGGGAAAAAAACGGTGACAAGAATATGCACAGACTCCAGAAACGCGACAACCCCATTTCCGCACGTGGTTGTTCATTTAATTAAAATTGAGACAAACGCCGCACCTCGGTTAAAATCCCTGGACGGCTGCTCGTTGTTCTGACTCGGCAAGCGCTCGTCCATGGGTTTGGTGGGGGGGTAGTGGGGCGACATGCCCACCGACTCGATGGGCATGCCTTTCATTTCCTGCATCCACGGTTGGCCCGGTGGACCGTCCTTGGCGTGCGTGTCGCCGAAGCGGTGCTCCAACTTCTGGTTCCATTCGGCCATTGCGCCGGGGTCGCTCGGCATCCGCACCCCCTGCAGCGGCGAGGTGGGGCGCTTCGCCGGTACACCACCGGGCATCATGGACTGCGCTTTGTCCCCGTCCGGCCCAAATCGGGGGTACGGTTGCTCGTTTCCGCCATGGTGCATCATTCTGGGCATTCCAGGCCCCTGGCCCCGGAATGACTCGCCACCGCCGTAAGAAATCGGTATTTCTCGGGGAGGGTACGAGTGGAGTTCGGGCGGGGGCTGGTTTTCAGACTGGTTGGGGGTCATGTATTCACGATGTTCGTCGAGGGGCTTCGTCGTCGACAGCGGCATTCCGTGTTCGGGTCCAGGCGAGCTCGATGGAAAGTTGTCGATGCCATCAAATTGATGCAAGGCTGAAGATGTAGCGAAGGTAGCTACTTACTCTCTAGACTCTTAATCAGACGAAATTCAAAATGCTACACAAAAAAAGAAACGCAAGCGAAATCAGCCAGACAGTTACGAGCTTCGATGAAACAACGTGCAAGAGGTAACCCTGGGCAACTGCTCTGAGATATATCTATGAATCACCCATTACTGTAAAAGCATACATTTGTGAACGAATAGAGAAAGATGTTGAGGGCTGTTTTTTTTCGGTCACAGACCGAATTTTTTTTGTAAATGACCGAAAAATACTAATTTAATTCGATCATAATAAATTCGAAAATATCGACTAGTGAATACTATTTCGGCTAATTTGAGTATCACGGGACAAATGACCGGAATGTCTCAGCGAAAAGAAACAGTTTCAGAGGCCAATAGTGCATCTGACGAAGGCTCGGGCGACACTTAGTAAAAGCGTTCTGGTTACTATGGTGATATCGTATAGAATTTCAGCTTGTACTTTACACTGTCAGCAGAAGTTTGTTTCAATACCGAAGAAAAAACAACAACTGACGTTTACTGTCGGGAAAGTTTCTGTTGTCGTGCGAAAAAGCTGGGGGGACGCCCGGAGCCGTCTGATCGTGGAAGCTGAACGGCGGCGGTGGCGGCAGGTGTCCTGGGGAGGACCGCGGGGGCGTTTCGTCACGCTGGACTGGCTGCGGTACGGGATCTTCCTGAACGTGACTGAAATATAAGCATCAGCAGCATTTACGTGTTGCGAAGCAGTGGGAGGCGTTGGCAGGAGGTGAGTGGTGTGTTATGCGGACGAAGACATCCACTCCACAGGTCGGAACGCGAGCAAACCAACTTAATACCTCGGGTTAGTTTCTTCTTCACTCGAGGTCTCTCGCCTTCTTCTCTTTTTCTTTTTATCGCGTTTGTGTCGTTTTTTCATCTTTTCGATCTAAAGATTTGAGAGATAAATGTTAAAAACGGAGCGAGTCGCCCAAGAGACTGCGTACTTCCAGCTAATACTACTGGATGCCAGTACCGATAACTCGTTTCTAGGGGGCAAGTACTTAACGCAAATCTGTTCGACCAATTGGAATCGCATGGCTTCGTAAAACAAACAAACAAGGATATTACATGGTCTGAGCAAGTTGCTCATGAGAAGGCAATGCGCAGCAAGAACGGTCGACATTCTCCAACTATTGCATCACAATAGCGGATTGCCACGTGTGACACGAAAAACAACTTCGGCGAACTATTGCCACGGGACTCGGTTAACTGTAGCAATGGCAGCCACACTCTTGCTCCTCGACACGCCTAACGAAGTAAACCGGTAAATGATTCGGACGAGACTGCACTGCTATTCAAACGGTCAAATTACATGCATGTAGTTAGAACCACTGAGCAAGGCTACCGATGCACAAACTACGCCAAATCACCTGAAGCAAGGCCTTGGTCAGAGATTCAACGCTGGGTTCAGCGACAGGAGCGTCACCGTCGCTCTGGACCTCCCCATCTTCAACCTCGTCCTGAAGCTTGCCGCCAACAGCCCGAGTCTGCAACGCGGCCAGTTGTTGCTGCAAAACAACGCGGCACGTTTAGTGCATCTACGCGCAGGGTTTCACTAGCACCGGGCAAAACTGGATCTTGGTAGCATTTGTTGCTACGCAACGGAGCGCGCGCGTCATTTTTTCAGACGTGGTAACCGAATATCGCTGGACGAACGGTATTTGTTGTTGCTCCAACAACACTCTCTTTTCGCGCGTATCGTGCGATCGAGTGTACGGGGTCTACAGACAACTTTAGAAAAACTTAGTGTGTGACGTCACAGCAAACGCCGGTGTGACGTCACGGCGAACGTACCATGATCTTCCTCCGTTCGGCCTCCTCCTCATCGTCGTCATCGCTCGAGCTCGACCTGTTCTTCTTCTTCCTGTGCTTCCGATGTTTCTTTTTCTTTTTCTTGGAAGTCTGCGAACAGTCGCCGAACGCGTCAACACATAGGCTGAGACAGGGTTCTTACGCATTTTCAATTTTTTTCCGTACTTTTTCAATACCTTTTCCATACTAAATTAAAAAAGTTCAATAGCATGCCTTATCTTCATTTTTCAAAATTCTTAATCATGAAACACACTTTTATACATTGCACAATACTGCGCAAATATTACGAACTGCTTTTCCTTTAGCAAAACTGTGCTAACCTGCAAAGAACAAGATTTAAAGAATCAGTGTCTGAAGACTTATTGCATCAATCTAAACTAACCTAATGCAATTAAGTTGGATTGCTTTGTCTACACACAAACAAGAGATAGCAAAAAAAACTTGAATAAAACTCAGCACAAAAGACAACAGAACACTGTAGCAAACTACATCTACACCACGAGTCTCAAACACGCGGTCCGCGGGTATTTTACGCCGGTGCTGCTTTTTGGGAGTTTTCAAATAATTAACATTCAAATTATTTGGTTTATTCATCGATGTTTGAAAGTGCTCGACCAGCAAATGAACAACTTCCTTTTAAACGAACGTAGAGACGGCTAGAAATGAGTTCTCTATAACCTATGACAACTTAAGTAGGTGTTTCTAGCAAAATTCAGGTGCCGCCATTGTTGCGTCAGCGTCATAATGCGGCCCTTGGATAGTGATAAGGCGGCCCTTTGATTACCTGGTAAACCTTCATTTGGCCCTCGGAGGAATTTGAGTTGGAGACCCTGATCTACATTTCGTACCATCAAGTACTGCTGCATGTATCTACTCAGCACTACCTAAATCACACAACAATTCTTTAAGCTGTTCATCTAAATCATCAAGAGCTTTTTCTATGATGCCTGCTGTTTTTCAGAAATTGTTTGGCTGTGTAAGTGGTGTCAAGTGACTTTAAATCTTCTGCTTTTCTGCCAAATTCTGCCAGTTCATTGGCGGCTTTGTGAAGAGCTTTCACATTCTGCCATTCTGTGCTTTATTGAGGTCTGTGGAGCCAGTACCCAAATTTCAGCCTCTGGCATCTAAATTTTTTGGCTCCGGCTCCAGAACAATTTGGTCCAAAANATAAGAAAAAGATATGTATTATTTGTATAACTCNCTTCTTCCACAATTTATATCTGTGGAACCGCAACCCAAATTTCAGGCTCCTTTNTCAGCCATNCAAATTTACTTGGGCTCCGGCCTCCATAGCCCTGGTCATGTTTAGCTCCTTGCGAAACTGGGAATTCACAGAAGTTGTCACCAGTCCGGTTGCCACGTGGGGCTTTGGTGGGCTTAGACCCCCAACTGAAGCTCCAGCCCCCGAATTGAAATATGAAACACTATAAATCATTGCAGTTTTTATCAAATTTTATTGAAGACTTCCTATCGACGGTTCTGGTTGTCACGATGCATATGTTTGAAATGAATGACTTCGATGACTTCTAAACAGAAACAATTGTCTGCTTGGATGCGAAGGAGTTACGGAAACCCGGGCAAAGTTTCATTTTAGCTGGGTTTACATTTTCTCTGTCATGTTTAGCTCCTTGCGGAACTGGGCAAACCACTATAGATACCGGTTGCATCCCAGCACTCCTGTGGAACTGTGTTGAACATCTAGCGGACCGCAGCCCCTTTAAAAATGTAACCTGGTTAACTACCCAATAATTCGGCCTTCCATGATAGAATATTATGAAACTGTTGAGGGGTGCCCGACGAGACAACCTGTTCAACATGTTTTTGTCGGTGTCCCAGCGCTTCCACTTAATGGCATGCAATTGTCCAATGTGTGCGCCAGTAAACTCAACTCAAATACCAACTCCCTCTTGAAAAAAACTGGCAATCTGAATTTGGGGCCAAGATAAAAAAAATTATCGGACTGGTTAAGGTCACATCACAGTCATGATCTTGAGCAAATCCAGCTTGAGGTAGCTGGTGAAGTATTACTTTACACTGCTGATNTTTTCCAATTGGAATTTACATACTTCTTCAATACCNAAGGGACATTTTGGCCAAATTTAATACTTTTCAAGGTCTTGAAAACCAATTTTGAAATTCAATACTTTTTCAATACTTTCAATACCGCGTGGGAACCCCGCTGAGAAGTGCGACGCCGAAGCGGGGAACATCTCGAATTTTCTAGCNTTTAAAACTCGCGCGATACTCTATGATCGGCCGGCTTCATTACATGTATCATGCAACACCTTGTTGCGGGCGATCAAGCACCGGCCTACCTTGGTTGTGTGAACAGCGGGCTCTTCCTCGTCAACGGGCTCGTCTTCCGGTTTTTCAGCGACAACTTCCTGTTCAGTTGCGCTGTAAACAGAAGAACACCATCAGATCATCCAAACCAGCCATTGTGACGGACAACAGCTGGTACATCACTACTAACGTATGACAACAACCTCGGCTCCATCGCAATGAGCTTTCAGCTACCTATGCGCATTGCACAATGAATCTTTGCCAATCTCATAATCATGCGAATGAAATACTTCGGCATAATCACTGAATGTAATTCCAGCTCGGAGTTTGGTTAAGCTTTTAGTTTTCGCGAATTCGGGTTTGTAATTCTAATTTCCGAAAATAGAGTAGCTCTTATTTTAGCTCTATTCCATTTGGAAAAGTCGTCAAAATTCTGGTCATCCAAGTCTGCAAGGCCTGACCTTGCAGACTTAAGGCAGTGTGAAACATTCTTTCAAACGAAGCAAGGAAAAGCTTTATCGATGCAAGGAAAGTTTTAACGAAGCAAGGAAAAGCTTTATCGATGCGTTGCGAAAACGAAATGCATTTTTTCGAAAGTCACCCCAGCAATATTTTCACTCACTTCGTCGCTGGCACGGCTTGTTGAGCCGGCGGTGGAACTTGCTGTGGAGGAGGAACTTTCATGGGCGGCGGAGCTTGTTGCGTCACGGCTGCGTCATCACCGGGAGGGGGTGGCAAGTCTGCGATCGTACAGAAAGGATATCACGCGGTGAGCAAGGTGAGCGATCACAGCCAAACTAAAATGCGATTTGAAACCAAAAAATTAAAATTTGCGATCACTGACGGTCGCAAACGACGACGTCAAACAGAGCAATGTGGCAATTCATGCTTCATAAGGCCATGTAACAATTTATGCTTCTAAACGTTCATCGGACAAACCATCTAACTTCGTAGCTTTTAACATAAATACAATCACAGCACAAAGAACATTTCGTTTGGCCACGTGCACAACCGGATCACACCTCCAGGACCGCGTAAAAATATTCGTTACTTAAAAACGCCGGAGGGCGCGAGATGGAAGAGAAAAGTAATTTTACAGGTGTGTGTTGGGTCAGAACGGAAAAAAATAGATGGAGGGAGAATACACGTCACAGTACACAGACAGGGGAAAGCCTTACCTGAAGCTGGGGGAGGAGTCGTACCAGGAGCCCTATCTTCAGGGGTTTCCATTTCGGGAGGAGGGAACTGATGTAAGGGGGTGTGGTCTGGCTGAGGAAAGCGCTGTTGAGGAGGCATCATGTGTGGTACCGCCTACAACAAAAGATAGCAATACTTGAGCACAGTCACTCACTCCACCTAAGATTAGTGTGATTTTTCTCCGGATTTACATCGCGCAACACCTTCATAGCAACCGTAGTACGGCCAACGGAACATTCTCTCACACAAACCTGGTTTGGATCTTGGAACGGTGGTTGCTGATTGAACGGAGGACGGTGTGGGTGGGGAGGGTGCATAGGCATGCGTGGCTGGAACCCGCCGTGCTGTTGATTCGGTCCTGCAATGTGGCGCGAACGAGTTAAAAGCAAAGAAAAGCAGTCTCGGGCGTCGGTCGTTGACGTTTTCGCTGCTTTTGCAAACTTTGTCAAGGTAGGTCGACATGATCGGACCATTTGCTGATAGTTGCTTGTTATATGCGACGTTCACATAACAGGTGTCGCCGACTACAAACTAATGCTGGATCAGTTCTGATCGCTGCCAGCTCGGAAGGTCTTGGCGTCAGCATGGTATTTGGTGAAGTCAGCGATCGCCACAGCCGAGAAAGCGTGATTACTATCATCAACACCATATTTATCCAACAATCAATCGACTTCAAAAAATTTAGTTTTTAATACACAGTCTTTTCCAACCGGGCTCATTCGTTCTTTCCCAAAGCAAGATGGGCATCAAAAACTTGAGAGGGAAATAAAGCACCAGTCTACAGGAAACAAAAACACGAGCAAACACACTGTTTTGCAATAAAATCTCGCCCCCACTGCTATTGCTCGTGACACCAAAGAACAGCTCACCGTGGGGAGGAAAGTTCTGCGGCGGCATGTTCCGGTTCGGCGGCTCCATACCGTGCATGTAACCGGGCCGGAAGTTGGGCTGACGAGGGTGCGGAAAGCGCGGGTCGTGCGGGTACCTCGGGCC